>Ga0209709_10000122_pt1 | contig 71421 bp, 76 predicted proteins | sample ArcticOcean_MG_C_2_FD_187435 | JGI IMG/M metagenome (GOLD analysis project Ga0209709, IMG submission 187435) | Marine microbial communities from western Arctic Ocean - ArcticOcean_MG_CB4_136 (SPAdes) (version 2) | ecosystem: Environmental > Aquatic > Marine > Oceanic | place: Arctic Ocean... | reverse complement strand
AATCAATAGCTGATGTTCAAGCATTAGACTGGTACCAAAACTGGAACCAAGCTAACTTAATGTTTGTTAGCGACTTTAACGGAAATGGAACTCTTGAATTAAATGAGTTTTTCATGGGTGGTAAAGCCGTTGTGTTAGCTACTCCAGAAATTGCTGGATTACCTTATGTAATTTCGGGTCTTGTTGCTGCTGGAGGTATGGCTGCTGCCATGTCTACTGCTGATGGTTTGATCTTAGCAATTGCAAATGCTTTGTCTCATGATTTATATTACAAGATCATTGATCCAAAAGCAGAAGCTGCAAAAAGACTAATCGTTGCAAGGGTATTACTTGTGGTAATTGGTTTTGCTGGAGCAACTATTGCCGCGATGGGTATCCAAGGTATCTTAGGTTCAGTAATTTGGGCTTTTGACTTTGCGATGTCAGGATTGTTCTTCCCACTTGTACTTGGTGTATGGTGGAAAAGAGCGAATGGATCTGGTGCTGTTGCAGGAATGCTTCTAGGATTAATTTCTGGTACTGCGTATCTAGTTTGGGTACGTAATGGTGGATCTGGATTCTGGGGTATAACTCAACTTACATTCGGTATCGTTGGAGCGTCAGTTAGTTTAGTATCTATGGTAGTTGTCACTTTAATGACAGATGCACCAGATGCAAAAACTCAAGCAATGGTTGACGAACTTCGTATTCCGAGTGGAAAAGCAATTCTTGGAAAGCAACACTAATTAAATTTTATATTAAGGGGCGATTTATTTCGCCCCTTAATTAAGCTTAAAAAAAAATTCCTTTTCATATTTATGCCAGAAATTCATCCTTTTATTCTTATAATTGATTACATTTTAGGTGTTGTTATGTGGACCCTCATAGGAAGAGTAGCTATGAATATTTTTCAAAGAGAAAATTCTGAATTCTTTTTTATGAAAGCATTTGTAAAATTAACGAACCCATTAATACTTTTATTTAAACCCATCACACCTTCATTTATAATAGACCCTCTTGTTCCTCTATATGTGGCTTGGTTCTTCTATATGATCAGATTTTACCTTATGCCCTATCTATTGGGATATTCTGTAATGGGAATGCTGTCTTTTCCTCTAGAAAGTGAAATTGCTGCAGAAATTTATCGAATATTTAGTAAAAATTAATTCAAATTAAAAAATAAAATTGATACTACTAATCTAGTAATCAATGAAAAAAATAAAAATTTCACCATCAATTCTATCTGCTGATTTTAGTCAACTAGGGAATGAAATTAAAAGACTAGAAGAGGGTGGGGCTGACATGATCCATGTAGATGTAATGGACGGACATTTTGTTCCAAATTTAACTATGGGGCCCCCTGTAATTAAGGCTTTGAGACAATATACAAAGTTGCCATTTGATGTTCATTTAATGATATCACCTGTTCATAAATATATTAAAGACTACGCTGATGCTGGAGCAGATATTATTACTATTCATCCCGAGGCAACAAATAATTTAAAAGATTCAATAAATCATATAAAAAAATTAGATAAAAAAGTTGGAATTTCATTAAATCCTAAAACTAAAATTAATGTAATAACTGATTTTTTAAATGAGATAAATTTGATTTTAATTATGAGTGTTAATCCAGGGTTTGGAGGACAAAAATTTATGCCTGAGGTATTAGATAAAATTAAAGAATTAAAAAAAATAAGAAATCAAAAAAATTTAAATTTTGATATTGAAATAGATGGTGGAATTAATTTTGATAATAATAAATTAGCTATAGAAGCTGGGGCTGACATCTTGGTGTCTGGAACGACAATTTTTAAAAACAACAATGGAGATATAAAGAAAAATATTGATCTTTTAAAATCAAGTTAAAATAATGATTTTTAAGAATTTGTTTTTAGTTTTAAATAAAAAAATACGTCTTATTTATTTAAACTCGAACGTTTATAATAATAAAATTTCTTCCTTTAATGATTATTCTTTAAGATATAGTCCCAGCCCTAGTTTGTTAGATTGTCTTATTAAATATAGCAAAAAAAAAGTTAATATAGAAAATTATTCTCTAAATAAAATATGGGTTGATCAAAACTTAGTAGAAAAAGATTATGATAATTTAAACAGTTTTTTTTGGTTGTTCAGCTTAGATTTGAAATCATCAAAAAAAGACACCCAAAATATAATTTTACAGTGGATTGAAAAAAATAACAGATATAATTCAAAGAGTTGGGAAATTGATATTATGTCAAAAAGAATAATTGCCTGGATTTCAAATTCAAAGCTTACCTATGAAGGCAGTGGTCCTGTTTACAAAAATAAATTTAATAATAATATAAAAAAACAAATTAACCATTTAATTAATGAAATAGAAAAAGATGAATGGGTTGATGACAAGATGATAGGTTGTGCTGCTATTATTTTGGCTGGCTTATCTTATCAAGACAAAGATAATTATTTAAATTCAGGATTCAATTTATTAAAAAAAATAATAAAATTTTCTTTTTCTAATGATGGCTTTCCTAAATCGAGAAATATTAGACAGCTAAATTTTTACTTAAAATACTTTGTTTTAATAAGAGAGTGGCTTAAAGAATCTCAAAATGAAATACCTGAATATATTGATGAAAATATATATTACCTAGGTCAAGCCTACGCATTTATTTGGCAAAATAATAAAAAAGATTTTCTATTTAATGGTAATCATGAAGCCAATAATGTTGACTTTGATCATTACCTAAAAAAACTAGGATATGTTTTTAAAAACCACAATAATGAATTGGGGGGATATGCGGTTCTTAATAATAAAAAAATTTCTCTAATAATGGATATTGGCTCTAGTCCTGATAAAAAATTTTCATCTAATTACCAAGCAGGTTCATTATCATTTGAAATTATATCAAATGGAAAAAAATTGATCTGTAATTCTGGCTATTTCCAAAATTTTAAAAACCAATTAAATAAACTTTCAAAGTCAAGTGCAGTACATAGCACACTTATTCTAGATGATAGATCTTCATGTAAGTTTACCAAAACCTCAAATTTAAGCTCTAAAATTTACCAAGGATTAAAGATAATAAAAAAAAATATTGTCTTTGAAAAAAATTATTGGAAAATTAGTGCCGCACACGATGGTTACCTAAAAAAATATAACACTATTCATTATAGAGAAATAGAATTTTACCCTGAACAAACAAAGTTTGTTGGTTACGATAAGATTATCTCAAAAAATAATACTAAAAATTTAAAGTTTGAAATTAGATTTCATCTGGAGCCAAATGTTAAAGTAATGAAAACTCAAGACAATAAATCAATACTTATTGATCTTAATGGAGAAGGGTGGAAATTTAACTCTAATGACAACAATATCGATATTGATAACGGCCTATATTTTGGTAAAAAAAATTCTTTTATAGACAATCAAAACATATTTATTTCGGGAATGACTAATTCAGAAAATCAAACTATAAAATGGGAATTAACAAAACTATAATGAAAAAAATAAAAAAAGCCTTAATTTCAGTCTCTGATAAAAAAAATTTAAAGAATCTTTTAAAAATTTTAACTAAACATCAAATTACTTTAATTAGTTCAGGAGGTACATATAAAGAAATAAAAAAACTTAAATTTAAATGTCTTGAAGTTTCAGAATACACAAATTCACCAGAAATACTCGATGGTAGGGTTAAAACATTACACCCTAAAATACATGCTGGAATTTTAAGTAAAAGAAATAATAGATCTCATAAAAAAGATTTAAAAAATAATAACTTTGAAGAAATTGATCTAGTTATTGTCAACTTCTACCCTTTTAAAAAAACTTTAGAACAAACTAATAATCATTTAAAAATTATTGAAAATATTGATGTTGGTGGTCCCACAATGGTTAGATCAGCTGCAAAAAACTACAATGATGTAACCGTCGTTACTTCTACAGATCAATACGAAGAATTAATTAGTGAAATAGAAAAAAATAATGGATCTACTTCATTAGATTTCAGAGAGAAAATGTCCTTAGAGGCTTTTTCTGAAACTGCTTATTACGATGCAATAATATCTGATTACTTCAACAAAATTAAAAAAAACAATTTTCCTAAAAAAAAAATTGTCTATGGAAATTTAATTGAAAAATTAAGATATGGAGAAAACCCACATCAAGAAAGTGCAATATACTCAAAAACAAATAATTTAAATATTGAAAAAATTCATGGAAAACAACTAAGTTATAATAACTATAATGATATTTTTTCTGCCTTAGCTATATCAAAATCTTTACCAAATAATATTGGAACGGTGATAGTCAAGCATGCTAATCCTTGTGGTGTTTCAATGCTTAAAGATAATATTAAGAGCTATCAAATGGCACTAGCCTGCGATCCTACAAGTGCCTATGGGGGAGTAATTTCATGTAATTTTAAAATTAAAAAAAAATTAGCTATAGAATTAAGTAAAAAATTTTTAGAAGTTATTGTTGGAAATGGGTTTGACCATGAAGCAATAAAAATTTTAAAAAAAAAAAAAAATTTAAGACTTATCGATGCAACAAAATTTATTATGAGAGATATAGTAAAATTTAACTCTGCAAATGGATATATTTTGGCTCAGTCTGAAGATTTAAGAAAATTCAACATTAAAGATTTTGAAATAGTCTCAAAAAAAAAACCTACTAAACCTCAATTAAAAAATTTAATTTTTGCCTTTAATGTTTGTAGGTATGTAAAATCTAATGCAATAGTTTTAGCAAGCGAAGAGACAACTGTTGGTATTGGATCTGGGCAGCCTAGTAGACTTGATAGTTGTCGGATTGCAATAAATAAAATGAATAAATTTCAAAATTTAAATGAAAATATAGTTGCAGCTTCAGATGCTTTTTTTCCATTTATAGATGGAATAGAAAAATTAGTTCAATCAGGAATATCTGCTGTAATACAACCTTCAGGGTCAATAAGAGATAAAGAGATTATAAAATTTGCTAATCAAACAAATACAGTTTTGGTTTTTTCTAAAACAAGACACTTCAGACACTAAAAATTTGATCAATCTTAGCAGCTAAAATAAAATCATTTACGGACAATCCTTCTATTGCATGTGTAGTAATTACGATTTTTGCATACCCCCATCCAAATGAAATATCAGGGTGATGATTTTCGTTTTCGGAAATCTCACCAACTCTATTAATAAAGTTTTGACTATTAACAAAATTTTTGAATTTAAAATTTTTTTCTAAAAAATATATTTGTCTTTCATTTTTTTTTACATCCCATCCATCTACTTTTTTTTGGTATTTGTGAATTTCACTAAGATCTAAGCATGAAACACCTCCTTCACAAGGAGTACATTTTTTATTTAAAAGATCATCCATTTTTATTATTTATACTATTATTTTTATAAATTTGTAAAATTATAAGTATTTTAATTCTTTTAAGTTTTTTTCGAAGGTTATATTTAGTTTTTTTTGTAAATCATTTGGAAGAATTTTTTTCCATTTATTATCAGGTCCCAAGTTGAAAAAGGGAATCTTTTTTAAACTTTTTTTAGAAACATTTGCTTCTTTAAATCCAATTGTGTTTTCATAATTTTTTAATTTTGAAAAACTGGTTGTATTTACAGAATTTTTAGCTTTTTCCTTATTAAATTTATTTTTACTATTGGAAATCTTGTCAATAAACAAAACAACATCTTTAAATACATCATATGTTTTGTTAATTAAATCTTCATATTTTACTAATTTAATTGGAAAAATTTTGTTATTTAACCAAGATCGATAATGCACTTCCCATGAACTTATAAATTGGAAGTCGCTGAAATCATCTATTAGACTTTGATTATAAGTAAACTTACTTTTACTTAACATAAATTTTAATGACTCCTCGTAATCAAGCTCAAAATGATTTTTTAAAGAAGTGATTATATTTCTCGGGTCTCTAACTATATATATAGAGCCTAAAGTATTTTTATTGTTTGTAAAATTATTATTATTAAAAACACATAAGGAATTATGAGTCTTAAAAAATTTTATCTTTTTATCATTATTAATTTTATCTTGTGCGTTAATCCAATAATTTGAAGTAGAGCCTACAGTGCTAGGTTTATAATCATATTCAGTAAAAAAAGCTTTCTGAGGAAATTGATCAATTTTTTGAATTAAATTAGGTTCAAAATTTCCACTTTCAGAAAAATAATAAGCAGTAAGTAATGCTCTCAGCCATGTATTTCCGCTTTTTGGGTAAGATGCCAACCAAATAATCATATTTTTTTATTTAATAATACTTAATGTTTCAGTCTATAAAATTTTTATAGTAACGTGTGTTTAAATGGAGCGGGTCAAGGGAATCGAACCCTCTACCTAATCGTTGGCAACGATTCGCTCTACCGATGAGCTAGACCCGCTTATAAAAAATATTATAGGTTATGATAATAACAAAAACAACCTTAGTATTTTTACCTCACATTTAATGGATAGATTTTTTAAAATTTGTTATGATTGAAAATGAAAAAAAAAGAAAATTTACCTAAAATAATATCTATTTTCCCTCTAAGCAATTTTATTATCTTCCCTGGAACATCTGTTCCATTAAATATATTTGAGCCTAGATATATAAAAATGATTAATGACAGTATGAAAACAAATAAAATGATTGGTTTGATTCAGCCTAAAAAGAACAAAATTAACTCTAACCAAGATTTATATGAGGTTGGGTGTTTAGGAAAAATAACAAGTTTTGAAGATACTTCTGATGGAAGATATTTAATTAACCTAAGTGGTTTAAGTAGATTCAAAATTGTTAATGAAATTAATAATACCAAAGAATATAGAGAGTGTGTTGTTAATTTTGATGATTTCATTGGTGATTTAACTTTAGAAAAGCAGCAATTAAAATTTTCAGATCTTGAAATGATATTTAAAGATTTAAAATCATTATTTAAAAAAAAAGGTTACGTAATAAACTGGCAATCTTTAGAAAAACAAAATTTGAATGAAATAATCAATGCTTTAGCAATGGCTTCCCCTTTTTCCATTGAAGAAAAACAAATTTTATTAGAAAGTCAAAATTTAGGAAGTAGAAAGAATAAAATTGCTGAAATCTTGAGTACCTATACTTTTGATAATTTTGATAATACCACTTTACAGTAAATATTAGATTCATAGCCCTCTATCAGCATATTTAATAAATATTCTATTTAATATTTTATTTTTTGCAACGAACTTTAATATTTTATTAAAGTTTTGGTTTTTATTTTTTTTATCCAAATCAAAAATTTCAAAAATAGAATCTACGCCGCTTGAAAAAATAAAATTGATATGTTTTGTTTTTTTTTCAAATTCTTCAAGAATTGTTGAATCTAGTTGAATTCCGAGATCAATTCTATTTTGAATAATGGTTGATATAACATTTATATCCCTAATCGTCATATTAAAACCTTGTCCCGCCAAAGGATGGATTTTATGAAGACAGTCCCCAAAGGCAATTATATTTTTATAATGGTAGTGTCTTAAGTTAGATGATTTTAACTCAAACTGATCTAATTTAGATATTTTTTTAATTATAAACTTTGGATTGTATTTTATGATTAAATCAGTAACTTTTTTTTTATCATAACTATTTTTTTTAATATCTAAGGAATAGACAACCGAAGTTTCAATTTCAGAAATTGGTAAAAAAGCTATAGGGCCATATCTAGTAAAAATTTGAATAGCAGTATTGTTTTTTATTTTGTTGTGTTTTAAAACAGTTGTATATGCAAGATTATTGTAATTCTTATCTATTGTTTTAAAAAAATATTTTTTTGCTATAAAATTTCTAGGAAGACAATTTATAATTAAGTCATATTTATTTTCTCTTAATAATTTTTGATAAAAATTATTATTTTTAATTATTTTTTTTTCATAAATTTTACTTTTTAATAACGTTCTATTTAACGATTCATAAAGTTTATCATTTTTTACCATGTAAAATAGGCTATTTTTATCTTTCTCAAAACTTATAATCTTATTATTATTTAGTTTTTCTGAAAAAATTTCGATTTTTTTAATTTCCCATTTATCTTTAATGTTTTGAATTTCTTTTTTAAAAAATTCAAAATTACTTCTTGATATTCCTATGGTTCGATTTGGTGATATTTTGTTTTTTTTCTCTCGATAAATATGAACATTTATTTTTTTATTTATTAGATTTTTGGCTAAAGATAGACTTGTTAGACCATCACCGATTATACAAACTTTCATAATTAATTTTTGATTTTAACAATAAAAATTAAATGATACAAAGTGATTAATTTATGGAAATTAAAAAATTAGCTAAAAATACATTAAATTTTGCTATCAATAGAATTATTGAGATTATAGGAATAGCTATAACGTTAATTGGCTTATTATTACTAATTTCATTATTAAGTTATTCTCCTGAAGATCCAAATTTCATCTTTCCAGAAAATACTGATATCCAAAATATTCTTGGATTTCAAGGTAGTTTCATTTCAGATATTTTTTTTCAATCTTTTGGTTTGATTAGCCTATTAATCCCTTTTAGCTTTATTTTTGCTGGATTAAATGTTTTTTTGTGTAAAAAAATAATTCTAATTATTGAAAGTTTATTTTTTTCAGTTCTATACTCATTATTTGGCTCTTTATTTTTTTCCAAATTTTACCCTGATGCATTTAAACTTTATATTAATGGAAATGGTGGATTTACTGGAAAGTTCTTGGAGTCAACTTTCTTAAATTCTTTAATTAGCTTAAATACTTTAATTTCATATTATTTATTGCTTGTCATAATTATAATTCTGTTTTTGATCAGCATCCAATTTAAAATTAATTCTTTTTACCAACTTATAAAAAAAATATTCAAAATTTTATTTTTACAAAAAGAAAAAAATTATACTAATAAAAATGAAGTTATAAATGAATTTATTCCTCAAGATGAAATTAAAAATCTTATACAGGAAGACTTACCATTCATAAAAAATATCTCTAAAACAAATAATAATAAACCAAGATTTAAATTGCCTTCTGTTGATTTATTAAAAATACCTTCAAAAAAGGAACGTGAAAAATTACGTAATGAAGATTATATTGATAGTGATTTTTTAGAAAAAATTCTTTTAGATTTCGGTGTAAGTGGAAGTATAAAAAAAGTAAGCCACGGTCCGGTAGTTACTTTAAACGAATTCGAACCAGCGGCAGGTGTAAAAGTTTCAAAAATAATTAATTTATCAGATGACATTGCTAGGAATACTAGCTCTGAATCTGCTAGAATTGCAACTATACCAGGCAGAAGTACTGTTGGTATAGAGTTACCAAATTCTGCAAGAGAGAATGTTTATCTGAGTGAAATACTTGCTAGTAATGATTTCTTAAAAAAAGACATTAAACTACCAATCGCATTAGGTAAAAATATATCTGGTATTCCTGTGGTCGGTGATTTGGCATCTATGCCTCATTTATTAATTGCAGGTACTACCGGATCTGGTAAATCAGTTTGCATTAACACCATCATTCTATCTCTACTTTACCGACACACACCAGATAAATGTAAATTTATTTTAATAGATCCAAAAATGTTAGAATTGTCTACCTACGAGGGTATTCCACATTTACTATGTCCTGTAATTACAGAAGCCAAAAAAGCAGCCTCTGTGTTAGGGTGGGTCGTCAAAGAAATGGAAAGCAGATACAGACTTATGACGAAAGAAGGAGTTAGAAATATTGATGGGTATAATACAAAACATGCATTAACAATGCCCTACATTGTTGTTGTAGTTGATGAAATGTCAGATTTGATGCTTGTTGCTGGGAAAGAAATAGAAAATTATATCCAAAAACTATCTCAAATGGCAAGGGCTGCTGGAATTCACATAATTATGGCTACTCAACGACCTAGTGTTGATGTAATTACTGGAACTATTAAAGCAAACTTTCCAACAAGAATATCATTTCAAGTAACTTCTAAAATAGACAGCAGAACTATACTTGGAGAACAGGGTGCTGAACAATTGTTGGGTAAGGGTGATATGCTTTATATGTCTTCTGCAAATCGAATAGTTAGAATTCACGCACCTTTTGTTTCTGAAAATGAGATTGAAAAAGTTAATAACTATTTAAGATCACAAGCTGAACCTTCTTACATTGATGAAATTTTAAATTTTGCTGATGAAAAACAAGTTGGTGAAAGCTTTTCTGATAAAGGTAACAAGGATGAGCTATATCAATCAGCTTTAGATATAATAAACTCTGAAGGAAAAGCATCTACATCTTTTTTACAAAGAAAGCTTCAAATTGGTTACAATAGAGCAGCAAGAATTATTGATATGATGGAGGATGAAGGTGTAGTTAGTAAGGCCAACCATGTTGGCAAAAGAGATGTTCTTTAATGCTTAAAATTATAATATTTTTTTTAATATTAAATTTTTACAATCAAGCTCAAGCCTCAATAAATGATAAAATAATCCTAAAATTAAAACAAACAAATAATTTAAGTTTTCATTTCAAGCAAACAATTAATGAAAAAAATGAAAATGGGAATTGTATTATTAAATACCCTAAAAAAATTTACTGCGAATATAAAAATCAAAATAAAAAAATTATTGTATCTAATGGTAAATCTTTGGTAATTAAAAATAGAAATAGCGGAACTTACTACATATATCCTCTAAAAAAAACGCCACTTCATTTTTTATTGGACAAGGATTATCTTATTAAAAAAATAAATACTTTAGAATCTAGAAATATTGGAAGTAAATATATAAACTTCAAAATATTAGAAAATAATAATGAAATTAATATTTTTTTTGATAAAAACACATTTAATTTAATTGGATGGCAGACTGAAGATGTTTATCAAAATTTAACCATTACATTTATTTCCTTGGTTAAAATAAACCAAGAAATCAATGATAATATTTTTATTTTACCCAAAATTGATTAGGTAATTAATATATCTGCTTTAAAAACTTTCATTCCTCTTGCTAAATAATTTTTCAATGCATTTTTATGATCTAAAGAACTAGTGTGAGCCCAAGTTCTTAAGGAGCCAAGATAAAAAGATTTTTTAATTGCTTCACTTAATAAATAGCCTCCTAATTTTTTTCCAATATACTCTTCTAAAATGCCTAAATAAGCAATTTCTGTTTCTCTAACGTCTTGATAAAATATCAACTCAAAGTAACCAACTAGCTCTTCTTTATCTTTTAAGATATAAGTAGAAAGTTTTTTACTAGACGCATAATCGATCCAATTTTGATCGGACCATGCAAGTCTATCAAACCATTTATGTTTTTTACCTATATTTTTATAAAAAAATTTGTTTAATTGAAAATCTATTGGACTAACTAAATCTACCACATAATTTCCCAATGGTTTTATAACTTCTTTAAAATTTTCGGAAGATTTGATTTCTAAATATTTTCTATAAATTTTTTCTGTCACTCGACCATTTTCCCTACTTTTTCGCCACCAAATAGATGAAAATGTAAATGAGCTACTTCTTGCCCACCATGATCACTTAAATTTGATAACACTCTATACCCTTTGCCAATATCTGAAGATATGCCTAATATTTTGGCCACTTCTGTAATGGCTTTACTTAAGGCAACTATTTCTTTATCAGGTGCTCTCAGATTAAAATCATCTAAGTTAATATATTCACTTTTCGGTATTATGAGTGCATGAATTTTTTTTTGAGGATTAATATCATAAAAAGAAAGAACGTATTTATTTTCAAATATTTTTTTACATGGAATTTCTTTTCTTAGAATTTTTGCAAAAATGTTGTTTTTATCATATCCCATTATCTATTATTTTTTTCTTTAATACCCGACTGTTTTTTTCTATTTTCTAATTCTTTTAAAACGTCCTCAAACTTAATCTCTGCTACCTCTAGTGTAACTAATAAATGATAAATTGTATCTGCAGCCTCGTGTACTATGTTAGACTTATCATTTAATGCTTCTTTAAGCTCATCAAACTCCTCTTCCATTTTATCTATGCATTTAGACAGTCCGCCAGATAATAATGAAGAAGTATAAGATTTTTTTGAGTTTTTGTTTTTTCTGTCTCTTATCGTTTTTACTAAGTTTATTAAATTTTCTGACATATTAAATTCTAACAGGAATTCCTTTTGAGTCCAAATATTGCTTGGCTTCTTGAATCGAATGTGTCCCATAGTGAAAGATTGAGGCAGCCAGAACTGCGCTTGCTTTTCCGTACTTTACACCCTCAAATAAATGCTCTAACGTTCCAACTCCTCCAGAAGCTATAATAGGTATATTTATAATTTTTTCAATTTCAGAAATTAACTTGATATCATATCCTTTTTGGGTGCCGTCTCGATCTATGGACGTAATTAATAATTCTCCTGCCCCACTATCCTCCATCTTTTTTGCAAAATCTAAAGCATCAATCCCTGTCTCGGTTCGCCCACCATGCGTATAAATTTCCCATTTATTGTTATTTTTTTTAGCATCAATAGCAACAACAATACATTGTGATCCAAAATTTTTACTACTTTCCTTAATTAAATTTTGATTGTTAACTGCAGCAGTATTAATAGAAACTTTATCAGCACCTGAAACTAGTAATTTATTTATATCTTCCAAACTTCTAACTCCGCCTCCAACTGTAAGGGGCACAAAACAGTTTTCGGATGTTCTTTTGACTACATCAAATATAGTTTTTCTATTTTCATTAGAGGCCGTAATATCTAAAAAACAAATTTCGTCCGCACCACTCTCGCTGTAGATTTTTGCTTGTTCTGCCGGGTCACCAGCATCTTTTAAGTCTATAAAATTGATTCCTTTAACCACTCTTCCATTTTTAACATCAAGACAAGGAATAATTCTATTTTTAAGCATTTTCTAACCCCTTAAGCTCACTAAGATTTATATCTCCATCGTAAATTGCTTTTCCAACAATTACACCTTCGATATTAAATTTATTTAATGTTTTAATTTTTTTAATATCTTCTATCGATGAGATTCCTCCAGAGACTACAACGGGTGCTGAAGAAATTTTTGCAATACTTATTGTTTCTTCAATGTTAGGTTCTGTTTTAGTTCCGTCTCTATCAATATCTGTGTAAATAACCCTTGAAAAACCATGGTTATTTACATTTTTCAAATAACCCTCTGCGGTTTGATTAACTATTTCTTTCCATCCAGAAACTGAAAGCTTTCCTTTTTTTGCATCTAGACCAAGAGCAATTTTTCCTTGAAATGTTAAACACGCCTGTCTCAAAAAATCTGGATCTTTTATTGCAGCACTTCCCAGTATAACTTTATCAACTCCTATATCGATATAAGCTTGGATTTTTTCAATGGATCTTATCCCACCACCAACTTCAATTGTGATATTTAATTTTTTTATAATATTTTCTATTATTTTCAAATTAACAAGCTCTCCTGAAAGTGCTCCATCTAGATCAACCATGTGTAAATTTAAAAGACCAGCGTCTTTATATTTTAAAGCTTGATCAAATGGTGATTGTTCATAAGTAGTTTGATTATCAAAGTTCCCCTTTAACAATCTTACACATTTTTTATCTTTAATATCTATGGCTGGAAATATTTTCATTTCTACTTATTTATAAATTTAAAAAATTTTCAATTATTTTTAATCCATCTTTATCACTTTTTTCAGGGTGAAATTGAGTTCCAAAGATGTTTTCTTTTTCAACAGAACAAACAATATTTGACGAGTATTCAGTTGTTGAAGAAACTACATTTTTATCCTCTGGTATAAATTCATAACTATGAACAAAGTACAAATGGGAATTATTTTTAATATTGTTGAATATTTTACTTTTTTTAACAATATTTACTTGGTTCCAACCTATGTGTGGGAGCTTGAATTTACCATCTTTGTTATCAATTTTTAATACTTTGCCGGCAATCCAACCTAATCCTTTAGTTTCTATTTCTTCATAACCAATATCTGCAAACATTTGCATTCCTACACAAATACCTAACAAGGGCTTTTTTTTAACAATAGCAAATTCATTTAAAGCATCTTTAAGATCTTTAATTTTTAGTAAAGATTCTATACAATTTTTGAATGATCCCTGCCCAGGCAATATAATTTTGTCAGAATTTAATATCTTTTTTAAGTCTGACGTAACTTCTATTTTGATTTTAATGTTTTGATTAGTGCAAACCTTTTTGAGAGAATTAATTACTGAACTTATATTGCCAGATTCATAATCAATAATGGCAATGTTCATTGCTTTTTTTACAGCGACCCCTTTGTGGAGGGAACCACTCCCTTATTTCTTGGGTCAATTTCTAGAGCTGTTCTTAATGACCTTGCTAAACCTTTAAAACACGACTCAATTATATGATGACTGTTATCTCCATAAATATTTTCTATGTGCAATGTTATTCCTGCTGATTGAGAAAACGCCTGAAACCATTCTTTAAAAAGTTCTGTGTCCATTTCTCCAAGTCTTTCTACTTTTAGCTTAACTTTCCAGATTAAGTATGGTCTATTTGAAACATCAATTGCAACTCTTGTTAATGTTTCGTCCATTGGAATTATTGCGTGAGCATATCTTCTAATTCCTGCGAAATTTTTTAAGGCTTTCTTTAAAGCCTCACCTATAGCTATTCCAGTATCTTCTGTTGTGTGGTGAAGATCTATGTGGGTGTCTCCCTTTGCTTTTAAATTAATATCTATTAATGAATGTTTTGATAATTGTTCAAGCATATGATCTAAAAATCCTATGCCTGTATCAATTTTATATTTACCTTTGCCGTCAATATTTATATCAACACTAATGCTAGTTTCTTTTGTCTTTCTTGAAATCTTTCCTTTTCTATCCATTATGCATGCTTAGTATATATATATTACTTAACCATATCAATAATAGTAATCAAGTACTTGAAGAATAAAAATTAATATCCATCTATATTCAATGACTACAATAGTGCTTATAAGAAAAAACAATGAAGTAGTAGTAGCTGGAGATGGTCAAGTTAGCATGGGTAATACAGTTATAAAAAGTACTGCTGCAAAAGTTAGAAAAATTGAAAAAAGAAACGTAATAGCTGGTTTTGCTGGATCAACTGCTGATGCTCTAACCTTATTCGAAAGGCTTGAAGCAAAACTTGAAAAGCACGCTGGCAACCTCCCGAGGGCAGCTGTTGAATTAGCTAAAGACTGGAGAACAGACAAATATTTACGAAGACTAGAAGCCTTAATGGCTATTGGAGATAAAGATAATAGTTATATTATTTCTGGTACAGGGGATGTATTAGAACCAGAGGGAAATGCGATAGGGATAGGCTCGGGTGGAAATTATGCTTTAGCTGCAGCCAAAGTTCTACTAGATACAGATTTAAGTGCAGAAGAAGTTGCTAAAAAAGCGATTAAAGTTGCATCTGAGATTTGTGTATTCACTAATGATAATATTAAAATCGAAAAAATTTAATGGAAAATTCGAATGTTACACCGCTTATTCCTAAAGAAAAAAATAATGAAAAGGACAGCGCATTGGTTAGCTCGCTATCACCGAGGGAAATTGTTTCTGAATTAGATAGATATGTTGTTGGGCAAAATAAAGCCAAGAAGGCGGTTGCCATAGCTTTAAGAAATAGGTGGAGAAGACAGGCCTTAAAAGGTGAAATGAAAAATGAAATTTTGCCTAAAAATATTTTAATGATTGGACCAACTGGAGTGGGCAAAACAGAAATTTCTAGAAGACTATCTAAATTAGCTGAAGCACCCTTTGTAAAGGTTGAGGCAACAAGATTTACTGAAGTTGGATATGTTGGAAGAGATGTGGAACAAATTATAAGAGATTTACTAGAAATTGCTATTGCAATGGAAAAGGTAAAAAAAAGGAAAGAGGTTTTTTCAAAAGCTCAAAAATTTGCAGAAGAAAAAGTTCTTGATTCTTTGGTAGGGAAAAAAGCAAGTCTTGCTACTAGAGAAAGTTTTAGAAAAAGACTAAGAGATGGTGATTTAGATAGTAATGAAATTGAAATCTCCATAAGTGATAGTGGTTCAATGCCATCCTTTGATATTCCTGGAATGCCAGGTGCCAATATAGGGATGATAAATATTAGTGAGATGATTGGAAAATCTGTTGGTAACAAGGAAAAAAAGAAAAAAATGTCCGTTAAAGAATCACACGAGATCCTAATTAATGATGAGTCTGATAAATTAATAGAAGAAGACAAAATAATTAAGTCAGCAAAAAATTCTACTGAAAATAATGGGATTGTTTTTTTAGACGAAATAGACAAAATATCAGGTAGAACTGATAGGGTTGGTGGAGACGTTTCAAGAGAAGGTGTCCAAAGAGATTTACTTCCTTTAATTGAAGGAACAACTGTAAGCACAAAGTATGGACCTATCAAAACTGATCATATTCTATTTATTGCATCAGGTGCTTTTCAGCTTGCAAAACCGTCTGATTTGTTGCCTGAACTTCAAGGAAGACTGCCAATAAGAGTTGAGCTTGAAGCTTTAACAAGTGAAGATTTTAAAAGAATTCTTAAAGAACCAGATTATAGTTTAATTAAACAATATGTGGCTCTTTTAAAGACTGAAAATGTAGAGTTAGAATTTTCAGATGATGGAATAGATGCAATTGCAAATATGGCTTCAGAAGTTAATGCGACTGTAGAAAATATAGGTGCCAGAAGACTACACACTATTATTGAAAGAATTTTAGATGATATTAGCTTTACTGCTACAGACAGATCTGGTGAAAAAATTACAATAAACTCTGAATATGTTAGAAAAAATTTAGATGAGTTAGTAAAAGATACTGATCTATCAAAGTTTATTCTTTAAATTTTATATTCGAAGTTTTGAGTTTCTTCATTTACCTGCAATTCATTTGCTCCATTGCTTAAATGAAAGTTTCGAGCCATGATTGTAAGTGGGGACATGGTAACTAATCTATTTAAATGATTTGATTTTCTAATCATTTTAAAAACTTCTTTTACTATCAATTTACCGCCACCTTTTTTTTTTGACCAAATAGTATAAGCAATCGCTATCTTCCCAATATTTTGATCTTTTTGTGCGCTATTTAAATATGCATCTCTAGTCATTAAATCTAACTCTTTAACGGTAGTCGGAATATCATTCGTAAAACCAAAACACATAATGGCACATATTTCTTTTTTATATCTAACACCAAAAATTTTTCTTCCATAACTTCTTCTAAATATGACATCAAGCTCTGGGCGCACAGGATCTTCTTTGGTATTACAAGATTTAAGCTCAACTAATTCTGCGCCTCTCACCCAATCAAAAAAGTTGTTTAATTTTTTTTTAATATTTCTATTTTTTAAAATTTTTATTTTACGTTTAATATTTTTCAATTTTAAAATTATTTGTTTTTATATTTATTTTTAAGGTGTATATAAAATGCTCCACTTCCACCATCTTCAATTTTTGCATCTGTAATTTCGATAATCGTTTTCATTAAATTTTTACTAGATTCTATAAACTCTGGAACTGAATATTTTAAAATACTTAAATCTTTTGAAACATAGGGGTTAGAAGCATTTTTAGATCTTAAGCCCTTGCCAGTAATAACAATAATTTTAGTAACACTTTCACTAAAACATTTTTGGATAAAATGCTTAACAGCTTTATTTGCTTCCTCAAGCGTATAACCATGAAGATCTATTTTTTTAATTTTTTCTTGTCTTATATTTTTTTTTAGGAGAAAATCTTTATTAGGAATTTTTTCATTATTAGATATAAAATCTTCCCAATCTTTTTTATCTTTATCTGAAATCTTTTTAATCAATTATGTGATAGTATCAATTAATAGCCAATTAGGGTTTGATGATTTTGCATTTTTTGCAAAGACCCAAGTATCATAAACTATTTTAATTTTTTCACTATTTCCAGAAATTATTTTTTTATCATTATCTTTTATACAAGTTATTATTTCACTAACAAAGTCTACTGTAACTTCAAGGTTATCTTCTACATTTTTATGAGTTTTGATTAGTGCAGATTTTATTCCTATAAAAGTTATTTCTGCAAAATGACCTTTAATTTTTCTATCTGAAAGCGCTTCTTTAAATTGATCGTAAATTTTTTTACTTAGAAGGGGCTCGCTGGTTGTCAATTTATTATCACTATCACTAAAATCTGTAATAATTGTTTCATAGGCTATCTTCGCACCTTTTAAAAAATCTTTTTGAGCTTTTTCGTCAAAATTTTCGCTTTTTATTATTGGTTTTATATTAAATTTTTGAAATTCTTTTTTTAATTCTGTTGGGATTTTTCCATCGAAACCAGTTTTTTTTCCTAGTATTCCTCTCAGGCGAAGGAAGATAAAACCAGCAATCATTGCTAAAAGTATAATATCGATGTATTCAAAACTATAACTCATAAATAAACAATATTTAGTATGTTGATTAATTACAACTAGCAATTTAGATTGGGGACAAATGAACACATTATTATTATTGATAATAAGCATCCCCGCTATTGAGATTTACCTATTTATTAAAATAGGCTCTCAAATTGGAGCTTTTTATACTCTGTCTCTTATTTTTATAACTGCTTTTTTAGGTATAGTTTACGCAAGATATGAGGGTTTTAACACTCTTAGATCTGGTATGTCTCAAATTGTAAAAAATGAAATGCCTGTTTATGAAATCATTTCTGGTGCAGCTTTAGCTTTTGCTGCATTTCTATTAATTTTGCCTGGATTTGCAACAGATCTAGTGGGTTTATTAATTATTTTTCCTCCAACAAGAAAATTGATTTTAAAAAAAGTATCTAATAAACAGTCTCAAAATAAAAAAAAACAAGATTATATTAATGGTGAGTTTGAAGATATAGATGATGAAAATGACAGAAAATTTTAAAATATTGGCAGAATTTATTAAAGATATGTCTAGTGAAACGGCTGACTCGCAGACTTACATGTTTGTGAAAGAGAATATTTCAAAATACCATTTAGATATTGATATCAAATCTATTGCATTAAAAGATAAGCTCATTGAAATTAGCACAACTTTAAAATTTGAAGACAAGGAGCGTAATGAAAAAAAATCACATTTTGAAATAATTTATGCATCGATTGTTAAAATAGATGAGAGTATAAATAATAAGAAAGATTTAGAAAAAATAATATTGTGTGATGTACAAAATCAAATTTACCCAAATTTAGAAAGGGCATTTCTTAATTTATTACACAACTCAGGTTTTCCAGAAATTAAGCTTGAAAAAAAAATTGACTTTAACAAGCTATATAACGAAAAGTTTAATTAAAAATAATTTTTTTTTAGATTTGTTTTTAAATAGTTTTTATGCATCACAATTTCTTTATCAGTAGGAACAACAACTTTTTTACAATATGAGCTTTTCTTAATAAAATTTGCTTCTGTTTTTTCATCGTCTTGATTTTGAAAATTTAACTTAGGTTCTTTTTGATCCAGTAAATTAATATAAACCTTTGATAATAATTCACAATCTATTATGGCCGTATGTTGTGTTCTCTTAGAATTATCGATTCTATATCTTTTACAAAGAGCATCTAAGCTTATTGGTGAGCCAGGAAATTTATCTCTAGCTAAAGCAAGTGTATCAACAACATTTTCTCTATTAATTTTTTTTTTCCCTAATATAGCAAGTTCATTATTTAAATGTGATAAATCAAATTCTGCATTATGAATTACAAGTTTTTTATTTTCTATAAAATTTAAAAAATCATCAACAACATCTTTAAATTTTTTTTTGGTAGACAAAAATTCATCTGTATATCCATGAACCTCTAACGCTCTCTCCGAAACTTTTCTCTCAGGATTTAAATAACAATGAAATCTATTTTGAGTTGGAACAAGATTATTAAGCTCTATGCATCCTATTTCAACAATTCTATGCCCTTCTCTGGCAGAAAGACCTGTTGTTTCAGTGTCTAATACTATTTCATTCATTCTATAAAATTTTTTTTAAAATATTACTTATACTGGTTTTAACCGCTATATAAGTAAAATTATTTTTTATAATAAAATTAGATTTTTTCTTTTTATAATCAAGTGATAGTTGAATACTTTTAAATTTTTCCAGCAACTTTAAATTGAAGTTTTTCCTTTTTATCAACCTTTTAAGAATTTCTGTTTTATTTGATTGAACAAATATTAAAATATCATTTTTTTTATTAATTTTATTTTCTAACAAAAGAGGAATATCCAAGATCACTATTTTTTTATTTATATTTTTTTTTAAGAATATGTTCATTTTTTTTCTTATTTCTAAATGAACAATTATAACAATTTTTCTTAAATTAGATTTGTTAGCTAATATGGCTTTTGAAATTTCATTCTTATTAACTGGGAAAGAATGAATATATTTTGGTAAAACTTTATTTAGCTTATTAAAAATTCTTCTATCTTTTTTGTATAATTTACCCACTTCTGCGTCTGCATTAAATACTGGATAACCAAAATTTTCAGCTACATAACTCTTGCCTGATCCAATGTCTCCTAAAATTCCAATTTTAATCATTTAAAAGATTCAGAACTTCCTCGTTCTCCCTATTAATTATTGGTTGAACTCCATGCCATGCTTTGAAAGCAGCAGCGGCCTGATAAATGAACATCATTTTCCCATTCTCTATATTGTTCCCCACCTTCTTAGCTTCTTTAAGAAAATTTGTTATTGGAGGATTATAGATAACATCATAAAATAGTCTTTTTCTAAAAAAAAATTTAGGTTTATATTTTTTGAAATTTAAATTTAAATTATCATTATTTTTCAGACCTAGGCTTGTACAGTTAATAATTAGATCTGGTTTATAGTTTATCGGTACCTCTCCCCATTCAACTATTTCTGTTCTTGCAAATCTATCGCTTATTTCTTCTGCTTTTTCTCTTGTTCTGTTGCTAATAAAAACAAAACCAATTTTTAAGATATCTAGGGCATGCAATATTGATGGCACAACCCCTCCAGCTCCCAAAATAAAAGCAGTCTTGCCTGCCGGATTATATTTAATATGTCTTAAGCTTTTTACAAAACCTTCAACGTCAGTGTTATCACCAAAAACGTTTCCATCTTTACTTAAGTAAATTGTGTTAACAGACTTGGTGTTTTCAACTGTTGAAGAAATTTTACTATCAGGATCTTTCATCAAAATTTTGTATATTTCGCTTTTGAAGGGCACCGTTATATTGATGCCTTGGATCTTTCTCTCCTTAACTTCTTTTATTATGTTTTTTAAATCCTTTTTTTCTAATAATTTTTTTTCATATGTGGCGTTTATATTATATTTTTTTAACCAATAGTTATGAAGCTTGGGCGACAATGAATGGTCAATTGGGTTCCCAATAACTAAATATTTTTTCATTTATAACTATTTAAATATTCTTTAATTTTTTTAATTGGTAAACCCATTATAGTATCTTCATCTCCATCTATCTTAGAAAATAAAGAGCTACCCTCACCCTCTATTTGATAAACATTATAAGCATATAATGCTTCATCACTTATTTTTGCTAGATAAATTTTAAGCTCCTCTTCACTCATTTGCTTCATCGTTAAAGATGCTTTCTCCGTGCAATTCCATATCATCAAGCCATTTTGTGATATACAAACTGAACTTATCAAGTAGTGAGTTTGTCCATTTAAATCTTGTAATATCTGAAGGGCCTCATTTCTGTTTGTTGGTTTTGAAATTACCCTTCCATTTAAATCAATAACGCTATCAGCCCCCAGAACCAATTCTTCGGCTATTTTTTTACTTACCTTGTTTGCTTTTAACTCGGCAAGTTTTTTTGAAATGACTTCAGGGGTTGCTTTCTCTTTAAGCAAACTTTCTTTGATTAGATCTTCGTCAATATTAGCTGGTTCTACAATGCATTTAATTTTATTTTCTTCTAATATTTTTTTCCTAACGCCACTTTTTGAGGCTAAAATTATTTCATTTATCATTGTTTTTTATATATCTCGTGAATTTTAATTATAGAAGCCGCCACCTCTTCAACAGACTTTCTAGTAACATCGATTGTTGGCCAATTATATTTTTTGAATGTTTTTTTTGCATCATCAACTTCTTTTTTAATGTTTTTAATGTTTGTGTAGTTTGTGTTCTCGGTCTCTTTTAAAATATTCATTCTATTTTTTCTTATATCAACCAATCTTTCTGCTTCTGTGATTAAACCAACAACACACAAAGATTTATTTTTTTTTTTTAAGATATTGGGTATAGAGTTTTTATTAACTAATGGAATGTTTGATGTTTTGAATCCCCTGTTAGCTAAATAAATTGCTGTGGGAGTTTTTCCTGTTCTGCTGACGCCTAGTAGTATTATGTCAGATTTATGAATTTCATTAATCAAATTCCCATCATCATGATTCATTGTAAATTGAATGGCTTCAATTCTTTTATAATATTCTTCATTAAGGGCGTGTTGCCCTCCGGTAACATGTGAGGCTTCCTGGTTTAATAGTTTTGAAAAACTAAGTATTAAATTTCCTAATACCCCAAAACAGGGGATTTTTTTTTCATCACTTTTGTCTGTTAAAAACTTTGCAAGATTGTTATCAACAATTGTATATAAAATTATTACATTTTTTTGTTTTTTTGCATCATCTAATATTTTTTTAATTTGGTTTTCTGTTCGTGTAAAAAAATAAGATTTTATTTCATATTCTATATTTTTAAATTGAGCCTTTATAGCTAAAAAAACTCTATCCAAAGTTTCGCCAGTCGAATCTGATATTAAATATATTTGATATGTATTACTCATGAATAAAAATTTTATAACTGCGTATTGTTTTTACCATTTGTTGTTATTTTGGTTTTTTTTATTTTTCTCTGTAAAACGTGGCTTTTATTAACATTATTAAACATGTGAAATAATATTATACATTTAATCTAACAAAATTAAATAGGACCTCTAATATCCAATATACATTAATTTTAATTAGTATTAATTGTGAATAAATGGTTAATAAAATGTTAAAAACAAATAATTCTCCTTATTCACATACTATATAACTAATACTATAATTAAATATTTACTTATTATTATGACACCCATTCAGGAAACTATAATAAACAAAAAAACTACAAATACTCCTATATGGTTAATGAGACAGGCAGGAAGATATTTACCAGAATTTAGAGAGATTAGAAAATTAAATCCTAATTTCATCAACCTATGTTTAAATGAAGATTTATCATCTGAAATTACATTACAGCCTTTGAAAAGATTTGCGTTAGATGCAGCAATAATTTTTTCTGATATTTTAATGTTACCTTATGGATTAAATCAAAAGGTGGAATTCAAAAAAGATTTTGGCCCACAGCTTGGTCAATTAAATTTAGATGAACTGTCTAAAGTGGACGAGATCGATTTTATAAAAAAATTATATCCAGTTTATAAATCAATTAAAAAAGTGAGTGAAAACAAATTAATTAAAAATAAAAACTTAATAGGATTCGTCGGGGCACCATGGACATTGTTGGTTTATATGATTAATAAACATTCACCAAAGAAAAAATTAATAAAAGATTTTTTTAAAGATGAATTTTTAATAAATAAGATTTTATTAATATTAGAAAAATTTTTAAAATTACACATTGATTATCAAATAAAAAATGGAGCAACCATAATTCAAATCTTTGATAGTTGGGCCGGGCTACTAGAAGAAAGAAATTTACCAAACTATGTTTATATTCCAACACTAAACTTAGTTGAATATGTAAAATCACTAAACATACCAGTGATTTGTTTCCCGAGAGGAATAAAAAACTATAAAAATTATTGTGACATTGTTAAACCAAATGTTGTTAATATTGATTATGATGTAAATCCTATTTCTATATGCAGCGAAATTAATATACCCATCCAGGGAGGACTTGATCCTAAGGTTTTATTAACAGACACAGAAAATTTAAAAAAACAGACATTAAAATATCTAGAAATTTTTAAAGACCACCCATACATTTTTAATTTAGGCCACGGAGTTCTACCAGAAACCAACCCCAACATGGTTGATTATTTAGTAAAAATGGTAAAAGATTATTGAATGAAAAAAGCAATTATCTTATTTAATCTTGGTGGTCCAGACAAAATAGAGAACGTAGAACCTTTTTTATTTAATCTATTTAATGACCCAGCAATTTTAAATTTACCAACTTTTTTAAGGTATCCCCTAGCAAAACTAATTTCTAATAGAAGAGCTCCAATTGCTAAAAAAATTTATGAAGAACTTGGCGGTTCATCACCCATACTTAAATTAACCAAAGAGCAATCTAATGCTATAGAAATAAAATTAAATCAAACACAAACAAAAGATGAATACAAATGTTTTATTGTAATGAGGTGTTGGAATCCAAGAGCTAAAGATGTGATTAAAGATATTCAAACATTTGGTCCTGACGAAGTTGTTTTAATGCCTCTTTATCCTCAATACTCTGCCGCAACATCTGGGTCTTCAATTAAAGAATGGAAAGATGTTTGTAAAAAAAATAATTATAATATTAAAACAAGCACAATTTGTTGTTACCCAACAGACCAAAATTTTATTAACGCTCATACAAAAGAAATAATAAAAAAGATTAAAGAACTTAAAAATTTTAAATTAATATTTTCTGCCCACGGTTTACCAGAAAAAAATATTAAAAAAGGAGACCCTTATCAATGGCAAGTTGAACAATCAGTTAAAAAAATAGTTGAAAAGCTAGATGATCAAAACTTAGATTGGATTTTAAGCTACCAGAGTAGAGTTGGACCATTGAAATGGATTGGACCATCAACAGATGACATAATTGTTGAAAATTCTAAAATAGGGAAACACATAGTTTTGGTTCCAATAGCGTTCGTTTCAGAGCACTCTGAAACCTTAGTTGAATTAGACATAGAATATAAAAAATTAGCGGAAGATAACGGCTGTAAAAATTATACAAGAGTCCCTGCCCTTGGTGTAAATGAAGATTTTATAAATGCCATCTCAGAGCTGATAATTAAAAAAGAAGAATATAAATTATATGAAAATCTTTATCCCCCAAAAATTCAATGTCCATCTCACCTTAAAAAATGCCCATGTTCAAGCTATGAATAGTTATTTATTATTAAAAAGTTTACATTTGATAGCTGTTATTTCATGGATGGCAGGACTTTTATATTTGCCCAGAATTTTTGTTTATCATGTAGAAAACTTAAATAATAAAAACATCTCAACAATATTCAAGACAATGGAAAAAAAATTATATTTTTATATTATGATGCCGGCTATGATTTTAACTTGGGTTTTTGGTTTGATGTTAATTTCTAATTTAGGTTTTGAGATTTTATCTGCACTTTGGATTAAACTAAAACTGTTGTTAGTTATTTTATTAACTTTATATCATTTCTATTTATCAAAACTTCTTTATGATTTTAAATTGGATCAAAGCACCAAATCATCTAAATTTTTTAGGATAATTAACGAGGCACCAACAATATTGCTTATTTTGATTGTTTTTATTGTTGTTTTTAAGCCTATCTAGGCTTGTAATAACTCAAAGAGTATATATATTTAAATCATCTTAGTAATCTTTAATAGCCCCCCCACTCATGAACATTCAAGAACTTAAATTAAAATCATCCGAACAATTAATAACCCAAGCAGAAGAACTCGGAATTGAAAATGCTAGCACGCTAAGAAAACAAGAAATTTTATTTGCCATATTAAAAAAAGTTGCTGAAAAAGAAGAAATTACCGGAGCGGGAGTTTTACAGTTACTTCAAGATGGTTTTGGTTTTTTAAGAGCAATGGAATCGAATTACTTACCTGGACCAGATGATATTTATGTAAGCCCAAGCCAGATAAGAAAATTTGGTTTGAGAACAGGGGACACAGTTGAAGGTCCAGTCAGAGCTCCCAAAGAAGGTGAAAGGTATTTTGCATTATTACAAGTAAGCAAAATAAATTTTGAAGAACCTGAAAAAGCACGCCATAAAATTGCGTTTGACAATCTAACCCCCTTGTATCCAGATAAACAAATGGTAATGGAAATTGAAACAACAAAGATAGAGAAGAGTCCAGACTTAACTCCAAGATTAATTGATCTTGTTAGTCCGATTGGAAAAGGTCAAAGATCAATAATTATCTCTCCTCCAAAAGCAGGCAAAACAATGATTTTACAAAGTATTGCAAACTCAATTGCTAAAAATTATCCAGAAAGTTATTTAATGGTTTTGTTAATTGATGAAAGACCAGAAGAAGTAACAGATATGCAACGAACTGTTAAGGGAGAAGTTATTAGTTCTACATTTGATGAGCCTGCAACAAGACATGTAGCTGTTGCTGAAATGGTAATTGAAAAAGCAAAAAGGTTAACAGAACATAAAAAAGATGTAGTTATCTTATTAGATTCAATTACAAGATTAGGAAGAGCTTATAATGCTGTAATTCCAAGTTCAGGAAAAGTTTTAACAGGCGGTGTTGATGCAAACGCATTGCAAAGACCAAAAAGATTTTTTGGTGCAGCAAGAAACATTGAAGAAGGAGGATCACTAACAATTATTTCAACTGCTTTAATTGATACAGGTAGCAGAATGGATGAGGTTATTTTTGAAGAATTTAAAGGAACTGGAAATAGTGAAACTGTGCTTGATAGAAAAATTGCAGACAAAAGAATTTATCCAGCAATTGACATAACTAAGTCTGGGACAAGAAGAGAAGAATTGTTGTTTGATAAAAATGATCTTCAAAAGATGAATGTACTCAGAAGAATTATAGCACCAATGGGAACTATGGATGCAATAGAGTTTATAAATTCAAAATTAAAAGAAACTAAAAGTAACGCAGATTTCTTTAACTCAATGAATAAGCCAGCCTAACATTATCTCAACCTTCTCATTTTAAGTTTTACAGACGTATAAAATTGAAGCTATAATATTGGTATGACAATTTATGCTCTTTCAACTGGACCTGGTATATCAGGTGTGGCTATTATTAGAGCCTCAGGATCTGAGGTTAAAAAAATAATCCAATTATTGACAAAAAAGCCACTTCCCGAACCGAGAGTTGCTACACTAAGAAAAATCAATAAAATCAATACTTCTGAGCTTATTGACGAAGGTATAATTTTGTGGTTTCCTGGCCCTAAGAGCTACACAGGCGAAGATATGGCCGAATTCCATATACATGGAAGCAAAGCAGTAATTAACGCCTTGCACGTCTCTATTTCAAAAGTCGAGAACTGTCGATTAGCTGAGCCTGGTGAGTTTACAAAGTTAGCATTTCAAAATGGAAAAATAAATTTACTCAAAGCAGAAAGTATCGCTGATTTAATTTCAGCAGAAACTGAAATTCAAAGACAACAAGCAATAAAAATAATGAATGGAAAATCTGCTCAAAAATTTAATGAGTTAAGAGAAAAACTTTTAAAAATTTTATCACACGTTGAAGCCAAGATAGATTTTCCAGACGAAGATTTACCAGAAGATATTCTAAAAAATATTAAAAATACTTCTATTAAAGTTTCCTCTGATATAAAAAAAATTTTAGAAGATCAAAGAGTTGGAGAAAGAATTAGAGAAGGTTTTAAAATTGCAATTATAGGACCAACCAATGCTGGTAAATCAAGCTTGTTAAATCATCTTTCAAATCGAGATGCTGCAATTGTTTCGGAAATAGCCGGAACCACTAGAGATGTAATTGAAACGCATTTAGATGTTGATGGTTATCCCGTTGTAGTTTCTGATACTGCAGGAATTAGAGAATCTAAAAATGAAATAGAAAAAAAAGGAATAAAACTAGCATTGAAAGAGGCAGAGGAAGCTGACCTAAAACTTATTGTAATAGACGCTAAAACACTTGATTTTAAAGGAGTTTTGAAAGATTTGATGGATGAAAGTGCAATTCTTGTTATAAATAAATCAGACCTTTTAAACAAAGATCTAAATTCTGAAATTAAAAAACTTAATCACATTTTAATTTCAGTAAAAGACAATCTCAACGTTGATGGTTTAATTTTAAAAATAAAAGATAAACTAAAAAATAAATTTATTACCAGTAATGATATTTTGATTACACGTGAAAGACACAGACAGAATCTTGAACAAAGTTTGAGGTACCTACAAAAGTTTGAAGAAAAAAGCCAATCTGAAGATTTTGATAAAGCAGCCGAAGATCTGCGTTTGGCCACAAGACATCTTGGAATGATAGTTGGGAAAGTTGATGTAGAAGAAATATTAGAAAGTATTTTTAACGATTTTTGTATTGGAAAATAACTAATATTATTATTTAGAATATTTTGCTTAAATAAGCCATTATTATCAACGAATATTATTTTTTTATAAAACACGTTTTTACAACAACTTTTGGGTTATTTTGGACGCTTATTGTTGCTAAATAAGGCTTATTAGCAAACCTTAAATCAATTTTTAGGATTTTTTACATTTTAAATATAACTCATAATCATTTATTATTTTCTACTCTCGTCTTGCAAAATTTTTTATCGGTTATAAATTTACAGTATGAAAAATGATCTATCATTTGATGTAGTAGTTATAGGCGGAGGGCATGCAGGGTGTGAGGCCGCAGCCGCATCAGCTCGTCTTGGGGTTAACACTGCACTGTTCACACATAAAATAGAAACTATTGGTGAGATGTCATGTAACCCAGCTATTGGCGGTTTAGGCAAAGGTCATCTTGTTAGAGAAATAGATGCATTAGATGGTGTAATGGGTGAAGTAGCTGACAAGTCCGGAATACAATTTAGATTATTAAATAGAAGTAGAGGACCTGCAGTAAGAGGTCCAAGAACTCAATCTGACAGATCATTATATCGTAAATTTATGCAAAAAAAACTTTTAAACTATTGTAATTTAAGCGTTTTTTCTGATCCTGTGATTAAATTTATTTTTGATACAAACAGTATAAGTGCATTCATAACAAAGTCAGGTAAAAAAGTTCTATGCAGCAAGTTAATACTCACAACAGGCACTTTTTTGAACGGCTTGATACACATCGGTGATAAAAAAACTCCTGCTGGAAGGTATGATGAAAAGCCCTCAACAGGTTTAAGTGAACAACTTAAAAAATACGATTTTAAAATTGGAAGACTTAAGACTGGTACTCCTCCTAGACTTGATGCAAGAACAATTAACTATGAAAATTTGGAAGAACAATTTGCAGATGATGATCCTTACTTTTTTTCGTTCTTAACTAAAAAAAATTATAATAAACAAGTGTCTTGTCGTATGACCTATACGAACGATAAGGTTCATAAGATAATAGAAAAAAACTTAACCAAGAGTGCAATATACTCAGGGAGTATTAAAGGTGTTGGCCCAAGGTACTGCCCATCCATAGAAGATAAAATTGTAAAATTTGCTGATAAGAGCCGTCACCAAATATTTTTAGAGCCTGAAGGGCTAAATGATCATACAATCTACCCAAATGGTATATCAACATCACTTCCAGCAAGTGTCCAACAGGAAATATGTAATAATATCAATGGTTTAGAGAATGCTTTAATAATTAGACCAGGTTATGCTATAGAATACGACTACATTGATCCTAGGGAACTTTTATTAACACTTGAAACAAAAAAAATTCAAAATCTTTATTTAGCTGGTCAAATAAATGGCACTACAGGGTATGAGGAAGCTGCTGCCCAAGGTCTTATAGCTGGAATAAATGCTGCGCTATCATATAAAAAAAATGAACCATTCATATTAGATAGATCTGATGCTTACATAGGGGTAATGATAGATGATCTAGTTACCAAGGGTGTAGCAGAACCATATCGAATGTTTACATCAAGAGCTGAATATAGACTTAGTTTAAGAGCCGATAATGCTGATCAAAGATTAACTCCAAAGGGAATATTGATAGGTTTAATTGAACCCTTAAGAAAAAAATTATTTGAGGAAAAGTTCAATAAAATCAAACAAATATCAGTTAAAATGGATAGTTTAAATATTTCACCATCTAAAATACAGGAATTTGATATAAAAATTGCGAAAGATGGTATTTTAAGATCGTCGAATGAAATTTTAACCCAAAAGGACGTCAATATGAACAAGATTAGAGAAATATGGCCAGATATTCCATTTTTTAATAAGGAAATAGATGAGCAAATAGAAATTAATGCACATTATAGAGGTTATTTAAAAAAACAAAAAGCTGATATTTTAGCTTTTAAAAGGGATGAAAATCTAATAATACCGGATAAAGTAAATTATGATGCTTTATCAGGTTTATCAAATGAGGTTAAGGCAAAATTTAAAAAAATAAAACCCAAAACGATGGGTCAAGCCCTTAGAATTGATGGAATTACTCCAGCTGCTGTATATATTTTGTTGTCACATGTAAAAAGAAAGTCTATTAAGCAGATAGCTTAATGGAAGATATTTTAAAAAAATATTCACTAATAAATCATTTAAATGTTTCACGTGAAACGTGTGAAGATTTTGAGAGCTTCATTTCTATGATTATTGAAAAAAATAAAGAAATTAATATAATAAGTAAAAAAAGTTCTAAAAATTTAGATATTAGAGAGCGACATATAATAGATACAGCACAAGTCATTGATTTTATTGATTTAAATAATAATACAACCACTGATATAGGAACAGGAGGTGGAATGCCAGGAATAGTTATGGCAATAATGATGAAAAATTTAAAAAAAAATATGAGGCTTATGCTCTATGAAAAAAGTCATCATAAGAGTTCTTTTTTAAGAGAAGTATCAAGAAAACTTAACCTAGATACAGAAGTGATACAAAAAGATATTTTTCAAATAACTGAAATGAACTCTGGAACAATAATGGCAAGAGCATTTAAACCAATGCCAGTAGTTTTAGAATTAGTTTATAAAAATTTTAGTAATTATAAAAACTTAATTTTATTTATGGGAAAAAATGGAAAACAAATTTTAAAAGAAACTTTATTAGATTGGGATTTTGACTATACAGAAAAAAAAAGTGTAACCAGCAATGATTCCTTTTTACTAAATATAAAAAATATAAAAAAAAAATTTTTAAATTAAAATGCAAATTATTTCTGTGATAAATCAAAAAGGTGGAGTGGGGAAAACAACAACCGTAATTAATCTTGCAGCAGGCTTATCACACCAAAAAAAAAAAATTCTTGTAATAGATTTAGATCCTCAAGGTAATGCAACTACAGGGTTGGGATTATCAAACATGGAAAATTCTAGTGAAACAATTTATGGAGTATTAAATGGCACCAAGTCTATTTCAGAAGTTATAAAAAAAACTCAGTTTGAAAATTTAGATATTATAACTTCAAATGTTGATTTATCAGGTTTAGAGCTTGAGACAGCCAGCGATAGTAATAGAGCCTTCATGTTAAAAGATAAATTAGCCTTATATTTAAACAATTCTAGAACATCCTATGATTATATCCTAATAGATTGTCCCCCATCACTAAGCCTTCTAACGGTCATGGCTTTAGTTACTTCGGATTCTTTAGTGGTGCCACTTCAAACAGAATTTTTTGCTCTTGAAGGGTTAACTCAACTAATGAAAACAATAGAGCGAATAAAAGTAAGTTTAAACCCAGATTTAAATATAAGGGGAATTCTTTTGACGATGTACGATAAGAGAAATAAACTTTCAGCACAAGTAGAAAAAGAAGCAAGAGATTATTTTACAGATAAAGTTTATACAACAGTAATTCCAAGAAATGTTAGATTATCCGAAGCACCATCACATGGTGTGCCAGTCTTGATTTATGACAAGTCATGCCTTGGAAGTAAGTCATATTTTAATTTTACCGATGAGTTTATAAATCAGGAAACAAAAATGAGAGCATAGAACAATGGATTCTAATAAAATTAAAAAAGGATTAGGTAGAGGCTTATCTTCATTAATTGGTGAAGCAAAAACAGAAAAAAATATTAATAGATTATTAGTAAGTGAATTATGTCCAAATAAATATCAGCCAAGAAAATTATTTGACGAAGATAATCTTGAAGAACTTACAAATTCAATTAAAGAACGTGGAATTATACAGCCAATAATTGTTAGAAAATCTAATGAAGGTAAATCAAAATATGAAATAATCGCAGGAGAGAGAAGGTGGCTTGCAGCTCAAAAAGCTGGTCTTCATGAAGTCCCTGTTGTTATTGTAGAAGCAGACGACCTAAAATCGTTAGAGTTTGCAATAGTAGAAAATGTTCAAAGAAATGATTTGAACGTCATTGAAGAAGCTCAAGGCTATAAGCATTTAATTAGTGAATTTTTCTATGATCAAGAAAAGGTTGCAAAATTTATTGGAAAAAGCAGAAGTCATATAACTAACTGTTTAAGATTATTAACACTACCTGGAGCAGTTTTAAAATTGATTGAATTAAAAAAACTATCTGCAGGACATGCAAAAATTTTAGTTGGTTTAGATAATGCAGTATTTGTTGCTAATAAGATTATTGAAAAAAATCTTTCTGTGAGGCAATCAGAGAACTTCGTGAAGATTTTTAAAATAAAAAAACAATCATTTAAAAATTCAAAAAACCCAAATATACTAGCACTCGAATCTTCAATTATTGATAAAATTGGAGTGAATGTTTTAATAAAAAATAAACGAAATAATTCTGGATCTATTATATTTGAATATAAAGATTTAGATCAATTAAATAAAATTATTGAGATAATTAAATTGAATTACTAGTTATCGTTGCCTGTTCAATAATAAAATCAGATAAAATATTAATCGAACTGTTTGAATTTTTTTTAATTAAAAGTTCTACATCATTAATTTTAAATATTAAGTCCTCAATATTTTTATAAGACCAGCTTTTTACTTGTTGTTTTATTATTTCTTTATCTTTCCAAAAAATAGCCGGTTTATGTGAAGAAATTACAACGTCAATATTTTTCTGCTCCATAAAGTTTTGTGATATTTTTAATAGTCTTTTTGATTTTATTAAAAAAGTTCTGATAATAAGAATGCAATCCTCCACTGAATAATTATTTTCATTTAAAATATTAATTGTTTTTTTTTTATTTTTAGCAAGACACCCATCAATCAATTCTGAAATACCATAATTTTCAGCTAAATTTGTTAGTTTTAGAAGATCTTTTATTTCAATTTTATTTTTATTTTTTATGTAATTTTGAATTTTTTGAAGTTCATTATTTAAATTTAATCTATCACCCCTACATCTTTCAACTATTAAATTTGTAGCTTCTTGAGATATTGAAATTTTATTTGTTCTAAAAAAATTATTTACTAATCCCATTAGGGTTTGATTATTCTCAGGATAAAATGGAATACAAATTGTTTCTTTATTTTTCTCAAAAAATGATCTTAACTTTGATTTTTTTTCTAAAATATTTGCATTTAAAACTATCTTTAATTCTATAATTTTTTTATCAATTATTTCTTCTATTATGTTTTTAATTTTGTCAGTTGCCCTACTAACTATAATTAACTTTTCATTTTCAAAAAATGATTTTGACAAAATATTATTAAAAAACTCTTCTTCATTATTAAGAACAAAATTTTCTTCATAATTATATATATTGTCAGAATAATTTTTTTTGAATTTTTTTTCTATTATTTCTTTTTTAAGACCCTCATTTTCTCCATATAATAAGAAAAATTTTTTATTTTTTAAGTCTATTTTTTCTAGTTCAAAAGACTTAACGATCATTGTTTATAAATTTAAAAAAATTACTATTTCTTCTGCAATTTTATTTATTAAATTTTCTTCTATATTTCTTTGATATTGAGATAAATCAAATTTATTATTTATGTTATTATAAGAAAAACTTGAAACGAAATTTTTTTCCTTAAATATTTCATTTTGATTGTTTGGATCTTTTAGGTAAAATTTTATACTTATTGTAGTCTTGTAAACTGATGTATTCCCTGCTTTATCCTTTGCTACAGATTCTATTTTTTTATTACTATTTAAAGTTAAATTATAAGAATAGTTTCCATTATTTTTCTTCCTTAAATTTGCAAAAGACACAATTTTTCTATTAACACCCTTATCTCCTTTAAGTTCAATTTTATTTATTGAAACACTTGTGTCATTTTTTTTTGAATAAATTGCTTGATATCCACAATTCGTTACTAAAAAAAATATTAAAATATAGCAAGTTTTTTTAATCATTATTTTAAAATCAAGTTTATTAATTTATCTTTTATAAAGATACTTTTAATAATATCTTTTTTTTCTAAAAACTTTTGTAATTCGTTAGTTTTTTTTATTTTATCTATCAAATCTTTTTCCTCCAAGCTATTTTCTGTTGTAATTAAGCTTCTTTTTTTACCGTTTATTTGAACCACTATATTAATTTTTTTAGCTTTAAGATATTTTTTATCAATTTCAGGCCAGTTGTATGTTTTGTCGTTAGAAATTTCAGCTAAGCATTCATTTGCCAAATGAGGAACTATTGGTAACATAATTTTTAAAATTTTTATGTAATTATTAATTAAATTTTTATTTATTTCTCTTTCTTCTGTAACTCTATAATAATAATTATAAATTTCATGTAGATTTGCAATAATGACATTATAACTAAATTTATCTAAACTAATATTTATTTTATTTATCATTTGGTTTGTAAATTCTTCAATAGATTCATCTATGATCTTATTTTTTTTCTCTTCATTTTGTGGTTTCTCAGATTTAATTTTCTCATGCAATATCCAAAATTTCTGAATAAACTTATATGCGGCAATCATTCCTTGATCTGACCATTGTACATCTTTTTCAGGCGGACTATCCGACAAGATAAACAATCTAACTGCATCTGCTCCATAATTATTTATCATTTTTTGTGGATCAATCGTATTGTTTTTAGATTTAGACATAGATTCTGTTGTTCCAACAATAACTTTTTCTGAGGGATTTTTTTTATTATAATAATTTTTTCCATCCTCTGAAGTTACTTCATCTGGACTAAGCCATTTATTATTTTGATCTTTGTAAGTTTCATGACATACCATTCCTTGGGTAAACAATCCTTTAAAGGGCTCGTTGTGATCCAATTTTTTATTATTATAATTTAAAGCTTTCACAAAAAACCTTGAATATAACAAATGTAATATTGCATGTTCAACCCCACCTATATATTGATCTACAGGCATCCAATAGCTTGCCTCCTTAATATCAAAACCAGCTTTTTCATTTTTAGGTGAACAAAACCTTAAGAAATACCATGAAGAGTCAACAAATGTATCAAGGGTGTCTGTTTCCATAGTGCATTCTTCGCCATTAATTATGATCTTTTTCCAATCTTTTTGGTGGTCCAAAGGATTGCCAGTTAAGTTTAGGTCAACTTTTTCAGGAAGTCTTATAGGTAAGTTCTCAATAGGAACTTTAATAATTTCATTATTTTTATTATAAGCAATAGGAATAGGACATCCCCAATATCTTTGTCTAGATACACCCCAATCTTTTAATCTAAAATTTATTTTTTGTTTTCCTAATTTTTTTTCTTCCAGTATTTTAATAGTTTTTTGGATTGATTCATCGGGAACCTTTAATCCATCTAAAAATTTAGAATTAAAAATTATTCCACTACCTGTGTATGCTTTATTTGTAATTTTAAAATTATCATCTTCATCTAATGGTTTCACTACAGCGTTAACTTTAAGTTTATACTTTAAAGCAAAATCAAGATCTCTTTGATCATGAGCGGGACAACCAAATACAGCACCAAACCCATAATCCATCAATACAAAATTAGCAAAATAAACAGGCACCTTAATTGATTCATCAAGAGGATTTATTGCGATAAGATTGGTCTTAAAACCAATTTTATCAGCTTGTGCAATTGATTCTTCCGTTGTTCCAGTTTTTGAACAGTCTTTTTTAAATTTATTAAAATCTTTGTCATTCTCATGAAGCTTCGAAAGAGGGTGGTCTACAGATACAGCTAAAAATGAAAATCCAAATAAAGTATCAGGTCTTGTAGTAAAACATTTAATATTTTTAATTTCAGAACTTCCACTGATCTTAAAATCAATTTCACAGCCAAAAGATTTACCAATCCAATTTTTTTGCATAATCTTAACCTTGTTTGGCCACTCATCAAGACCGTCAAGATCATTAAGGAGTTTTTCAGAAAATTTTGATATATTAAAAAACCATTGGTTAAGTTTTTTTCTTTCAACTAAAACACCAGATCGCCAGCCCCGGCCATCAATTACTTGTTCATTTGCTAACACTGTAAGATCAACTGGATCCCAGTTAACATACTTTTCTTTTCGATAAACTAGACCTTTGTCGTAAAGTTCAAGAAAAAGCCTTTGTTGATGTTTATAGTAATCAGGTGAACATGTAGAAATTTCCCTATCCCAATCAATAGAGAGACCTAATTTTTTAAGTTGGTCTTTCATTGTAGCAATATTTTTTTCAGTCCAAGTTTTTGGATCTAAATTATTTTGACGTGCCGCATTTTCTGCGGGCATTCCAAAAGAATCCCACCCCATAGGGTGTAAAACATTATAACCTTGTAATGATTTGTAGCGTGCAAGCACATCTCCAATAGTATAATTTCTTACGTGACCCATGTGTATTTTTCCTGATGGATAAGGAAACATTTCTAGGCAGTAAAATTTTTTTCTATTATTGTCTATTTCTGATTTAAAAGTCTTTTGAACATCCCAGTATTTTTGCCATTTACTCTCAACAGTTTTAAAATTATAGCGCATTACTTTGATTGGTTAGCAAAAATAGCTTTTAATAATATATTTATTTTTTGAACTTAAAATTATAAACTCATTATTTTTTTCAATGGTTATTATTACCACGTAGAAGACTGGTTATCACTTTTATTTTTTTTTAAAAGGGCAGCTTTTTTAAGTATAGCTAATTTTATTTCTGAATTTAATTCAGAACTAACTTTCGAAGTTATACAATTTTGAACATCACTACATTTTTTATTATAGATTTTAACTTCCAAAGCATCAGATCTAATTTCATTAGATAAAAACTGTATAGAAATTTTAATTGATTCATTTTTTTTTTGGTTATCAGAATACCAGTCAGTAATTATAATTCCCCCACCATAATCAGCATTTAGCAAGGGTACAAAATCTAAAATATCAATAGCAGCCCTCCACATTTCGTTAGATGAGGCAAAGTCAAATTTACCTGTATTCTTTTTATCTTTACCAAAAGTGATTTTACGACCATCTTTCATATTTTTCGAACGTTTGTCTTCGTCATTGATAGGATAGTCCTTAACATCTGCCTTTCTGTATTCTAGGAGAGAACAAGAATTGAGTAAAAATAGAGTTATTGTTAAAAATATGGATAAATTAGCAAAAAATTTGGTTTTCATGAAATTAATGGTTAGTTAGAGTTGAATTAACATAGTTTTTTAAGATATTATACTTAAGAATTATAATAAAAAATGAATAATTTGAGCTTTTTTTCAAAATGCCAAAAAAAGAGTAATTGTGATATTTTTACAACATATTTTATTTTATTCATTAAGAATGCTTATTAATTGAACAAAGACAATCCTATGCTGATAAACATCATCTATTGATTAATCAAAATAATAAAAAGGATAAAACTATGATCAATTTAAAAAAAATAGGTTTAACTGCTTTAACAGGTTCGCTAGTTGCGTTTTCTGCAAGTGCAGTTGAATTTGGAGTATCTGGTGGAGTTGAAATAACTCTTACAGATACTGGTGGAACGGCTGGAAATGAAGTAACTGGTAACCAATTTGGTGCTAACAGTGCTTTGACTTTCACTGCTTCAGGCGATGTTGGATTTGGTACAGTAACTGCTACAAGAGCATTACTTGATTCAGCTGGTGTTAGCGGTGGTGTTTCTACTTCTCACCAAACTTTAGACATGGGTGATATGGGAATATTTTCATTTGATGGACAAGGTGGTGCTCATGTTGGTATAACAGCTAACGATGATGTTCTACCTACTGCTTACGAAGAAGTATGGACTGGTGCAGGTGCTGGAGATGGTATCGCCGGTGTTGGTTCTACTAACGTAATCGGTTACCAAAACACATTTAGTGGAGTTTCAGTTTCGGCTGGTTACACTAACGGTGAAGGTTCTACAGCGACTGCGGAAAGTGGTGCATCTGGAGCAGGCGCACATGGATCTACATATGATCTTTACGTGTCAATGGCTGCTATGGAAGGCTTAAAAGTTGGGATTGGTGCATCTAGAAATAGTTCTACTGAAACAGCTAACGTTGGTGATGATACAAGTGAATGGATTTCGCATGCAGTTTACTCTACTGGACCAGTAAGTGTTGGTTTCAGATTGGGTAAAACAAATCCAGGAACTGTTGGTACAGCTGGTAAAGATATTATGGGTTATTCAATTGCGTTTAACGTGAATGAAAACTTTGCTTTATCTTACGCTGAACAAGAAATCGAAAAAGGTGGTACTACAGCGGTTACAGAAGAAGTTTCTGCAATTAGTGCGGCTTACACCGTTGGTGCAGCTTCAGTTAGATTCCACAGAGCGGAAGCTAGTAACGCTAACTTTGTTAAATCTACCGATGATGAGCATATGGAATTAGGTGTTGTATTAGCATTCTAATTACTTAAGCTAAAAAAAATAAATTCTACGGCCCCTTTATGGGGCCGTTTTTTTTACCTTAATAAATTTTCTAAATTAGTAAATAAGTCTGATAGAAAAGGTTCAAAATTTTTACTAGATGAAATTGATGATTTGTATAATGGCTGTCTTGCCTGAGCTACACTTACAGTTTTAATTGCTCTTTTTGTTTCATAGAATTTAAGACAATTATCATTCCAGTCTAAATCACAAAAGTTTAGTAATTTTTCTATTTCAGTTTTTGAATTACCAATTAGATTCTCATATTTGCAATCATAAATATGATTGGGTATTTTTTTTTTCCAAAAATTCATTAATTCATAATAGTTTTTATAATAATTAAATAAATGTGATTTGTTATAAGTCCAGTCAAGGCTATCATCAAAAATATTTTTGTATAATGACAAGCAATTATCTTTTGGATCTCTAACGGAATGAACTATCTTAGCATTTGGAAAAAGTATTTTAATAAAGCCGATCCATCTAAAATTTAAAGGTGCTTTATCAGTTATATTTTGCTTATTAGATTTAAAATCATCAATTAATTCATGGTATTTTGATGATATTTTATTAATTAATTCTTGGCTACTTTCATTCTCTAAATTAGGTATTTTTAACACATTATTTTTATAAAAATTATTTACTATTAATCTTTCTAAATAATCCAATTCTCCACTTCCATAAACATTTGGGTGTGATGAAATTATTTGTTCTATTAAACTTGTTCCTGACCTGGGCATTCCTATTATAAAAATAATTCTTTTATTAAAATTTTGATTAGAAATGTTGTTATTAAAAGTGTAATTTTCAAAAGAATCTTTAAGACCTCTCACCAATTTATCAAATGGCCTCATATCGTGTTTATTTAATTTGTCTTTAATTTTATTCCCTTCATCAATATAAAAAAAGGATTTTTTGTAGTCCGATAAATCCTCATATGCTTTCCCAATTGCAAAATTTAAGTTAATTTTTGAATTATCATTCAATTTGTTATTTTCAATTTTTTTTAACATTTCTTTTAAATGTGAATCGTCCTCTTCATATTTAATAAACCTACCCATAATCCGATCAATAATGTTCATATTAGGATTAATTTTTAGAACTTCTTTATAATGGAGCTTTGCCTCATCAAACCTACCTAAGCTTTGGTAAACTAATCCTATATTGTAATGCAAAAGTGTATCTTTATTATTAAGACTTATTGCTTTTTTATAATAATAAATTGCTTCTTCGTATTTATTTAGCTTAAAATTCAGACCTGCATAGTTATTAATGGTGTTAATATAATTAGGATTAATTTTTAATATTTTTATATATAATTCTTCTGCAGTTTTATTTTCATTCAAATCTTTGTAAATATTAGCTAAGTTATTTAAAGCTGCACAACTATTATTATCTAGAGCAATTACCCTGTTAAATACTTGTTTGGCTGTATCTAGGTCCCCCAACCTGTGATAACTAGATCCTAATAAGTTTAATATAAACTGATTATCTGGTTGTTTTTTTAAGAGCAAGTTTACTTGCTGAACTACAAATTTATAATTTTTAGATTCATAGTGATTCATTAGCTTTTGAACTTTCAGTTTAAAATTTTCAAATTTATTATCCATGTGCTTTTAAAATTTACTATGTTCCTTAATATAAGAAATTGATGCAAAACCATAGCAATTTAACATTTTAATTTTCTTAATATTGTTTTTATTAATTCCACCTAGCGCAATGGCTTTTCCGTTTAATAAATTAGCAAGTATATTAAATTTTATTACACCTAAAAAACTATTAGATTTATTAACTTTAAAAGTAGGAGCTAAAAAAATTATATCGATTCCCTGCTTTTTTTTTTGATTAACTTCTTTAAGATTATGGGCAGACCCAAGTAATATCATATTTTTATTTTTTAATTTATAAACAGAAAGACAATTATTGAAAGCTGGTATGTAAATACCATCAAGATTTAATTTATTAGCCAAACGAATATCATTAGCCAAAAAAAATTTTTTCTTCAAATTTTTGCAGAATTTTTTTATTTTAAAAATTTTTTCTTGATCATATTTTTCAGAATAATTTCTATAAATAATACTTATATTTTTGTTTAAACTTCTGATATGATCTTTGTTAAAATCATCTATAAAATAGAAATTTTTTAAGCTTTTATTATGGATCACAATGTTACTAATTTAATTGAAATACAAAAAGAAATACAATTAAAAGTATCTGAAAGCAACAGTACTATTAAAATGCCTGAAATTATTGCTGTTAGTAAAACATTTTCAATATCTGAAATATTACCTGTAATAAATTATGGACAAATTCATTTTGGTGAAAATAAAGTTCAAGAAGCAATTGATAAGTGGTCAAGTATAAAAAATGATTTTAACCATATAAAATTACATATGCTTGGAAAATTACAGACAAACAAAGTTAAATATTTGATACCGCTTTTTGATTATTTGCATTCCTTAGACAATATGAAACTTGCTGAGAAAATTTCCCTTGAACAAAAGAAAAAAAATAAAAAATTAAAAATTTTTATTCAAGTAAATATTGGCAATGAAATTCAAAAAAATGGAATTGAAATAGATCAAGTAGAAAATTTTTATAAAAAATGTACAAATGATTTAGAATTGAACATTATTGGCCTAATGTGTTTGCCACCAAATAATGAAAAATCTTCATTATATTTTTCTAAGATGAATATATTATCAAAAAAATTAAATTTAAATGAGTTAAGTATGGGTATGTCCAGTGATTATATTGACGCCCTAGAAAATAATTCATCATTTCTAAGAATTGGTTCTAAAATTTTTGGTACGAGAGATTAGTTAATTTTTATTTTTGTACTTTTATTAATTAATTTTAATAAAATTAAAAAATCTTTTTCCTTTAATGCAATACAGCCTGCAGTTTTTTTATACCCTTTAGTTAAATGAATAAATATAGCGCTACCCATTTTAGATATTGTTTTTTTGGTATTATAATTGATTACAATAAAATAATTATAAGAATTATTTTTTTTAAATAATTTTTCGTGGCTTAATTTATCATTAATTTTAATTTCTTTATTGTAATATTTACTTTTTGGATCGTCACACCAACCCAAATCTTTAGTTATAATTTTAGTTGAAAGTTTAGTTACAGGCTTTTTAACTCTATCAGCTCTATAATATAATTTTCCTAAAGAAAATTTTCCCCTAGGAGTAGCTTTGTCTCCCTCAGTTTTTCTTGTTTTTATTCCATTTTTTCCTGCCGAACATTTAAAAATGAAATCATCTATTATTAAGGTCTCTTTATTTTTTAGAGTTATTAGCATAAGTTATGTTTTAATGTTTAAACAATCAGTAAGTTTAGTAGAGTTTTCTAAATTATATAATATTTTGCAAGAAATGAATGATTTATTTTCATTTAATATTTTTAATTATCAAACTTCCAAAGAATTTTTAAAAGAAGTAGAATCTAACAATGCTGAATGTGTAAATTCTGCAATTATCGTTGATAAAAAGCAGCATTTATTATTGTCAAATAGCAAAATAAATATTAATAATATTTTGGTAATGGATGCATGGCCCCTTAAAATTGAAAAAATTCTTGATGAGATAAATACACAATTAATAAAACAGAAATATAGCTTTCATTCTAAATTAGATATTAAAAATTACACATTAAATTTTAATTCAAGAATTATTTCCAATAAAGTAAAAGAATTAAAATTAACTGAAAGAGAAATTGATATTATTTTATTTCTTAAAAACCAAAGCATTCCCCAATCTGTCAATATGATGCAAAATAAAGTGTGGGGTTATTCTTCTGATCTAGAAACTCACACTGTTGAAACACATATATATAGATTGAGAAAAAAAATAAAGGATAAATTCAATGATGAAAATTTTATCACTAGTGAAGAAGAAGGTTATAAAATATAAATGGCAAAAAAAAATCTTATTGCTAAAGAATTAATAACTAAAAAATACAAACCCCGAGTAGTGAAACCTAAAAAAGGAAAGGGCAGTTTTAAAAGAAAAAACTAGATTAGTCTAGCACCCATTTGCTGAATTATTTTTGATGACATTTCTGTACCTTTCTCCAGACTTTCTTGATCTGTTAATTTATTAATATATCCATGAAGGTATCCTGCAGCAAATAGGTCACCGGCACCAGTCAGATCAACAATATTAAGGTTTTTTTTACTTTCACAATTAATTACCTCATTCTTATTTATAGCAACACTCCCATTTTCACCTCGTGTAATAATAATTATTTTCCCAAGTTGTTTGCTAAATGAAATAACTTCTTCAAAGTTCTTTGCATTTATTAATGAGGTAATTTCTTGTTCATTAGCAAAAGTAATATCAATTTTATTTCTAACTAGATCTAAAAAATTTTTTTTATGTCTTTCAACGCAAAATGAATCAGACAATGACATTGCTACTTTATTAGAGTTTTGAATTGCTTTATCAAAAGCAGATTTAGGATCACCCTCATCCCACAAATATCCTTCTAGAAAAATTATTTCACTATTTTTAATTGAATTTACATCAACATCATTTTGATTTATTTTTCCAGCTGTTCCAAGAAACGTACACATTGTTCTTTCAGAATCTGGAGTAACTAAAACTAGACAAGTGCCAGTCGGTAAGACCTCTTTTTTTTTGGAATAAAAATAATCAACACCTTCTTTTTTTAAGCCATCCTCATATTTTTGACCCCAATTATCATCGTTAACTTTACCAATAAATCCTACTTTATTCCCCAATTGAGATAAACCAACAATGGAATTCGCAACCGATCCACCAGAAAATGTACCCTCTACTTTTTGATTTAATAATAGCTTTTTAAATCTCTCTTCATCAACAAGCTCCATACCACCTTTGGTTAATCCGTTTTGTGACAAAAAATTGTCTTCAACTTTACAAATAATATCAACTATAGCGTTACCGATTCCTAGTATTTTCATGTTATGCTTTTTTTATATTAATTGGATTTTTACGATTAGGATAGCAAGTCGTACAAATTTTACAAGTTAAACCATAGCACTCTCTTGCTTTACAAAACTCTCTTCCATAATAAATCATTTGCAGATGAAGTTTACTCCAAGTTTTTTTAGGAAATATTCTTTTTAAATCTTTTTCAGTTTGAATAACATTTTTACCATCTGTTAATTTCCATCGTTGAGCTAACCTGTGTATATGAGTGTCTACCGCGAAAGCTGGTATTCCAAATCCTTGGGACATAACTACGCTCGCCGTTTTATGACCAACACCAGGAAGTTTTTCAAGCTCTTCGAAGGTTTTGGGTACTTTGCCAGCATGCTTTTCCAATAATTGCTTTGACATTAAATAAATACTTTTAGCCTTAATCCTAAAGATACCTATGCTTTTTATTAATTTTTCAATTCTTTTTCTTCCTAATTTTACAAAATGTTCGGGTTTATTGTATTTTGAATATATGTTCTTAGTTACATTGTTAACATTTAGGTCCGTACATTGTGCAGACAAGAGAACAGAAGTTAAAAGAGTGAATTTATTTCTATGCTTTAAGGGGATAGGGGTAGTTGGATAAAGTTTGTTTAAAATTTTTAGTATTTGTTTTGTTTTTTCCTTCTCATCCATTATTTAAAATTCAATAAATTTCTCATTGAATAAAGACCAGGCTTTTTATTTGAAAGCCATTTTGCAGCAGTTAAGGCGCCATCTGAATATAAAGATCTATCAAATGCTTCATGATTTAATGTTATTATTTCTTTTCCACTTGAGAATGTCACTTCGTGTTCTCCAATAATTTCACCCTTTCTAATTGAATTGAAATTAATTTTTTTACCATAAGGAAAATAACTTTTATTCAAAAATTTTTTACCTATTAAGCTATTAAGATCCTTGCTTTTCCCATCTGCAATACTTTTCCCAAGCATTAGGGCTGTTCCTGATGGATAATCTTTTTTATGTTTATGATGAATTTCAAATATTTTACTTAAATAATCATCATTTAATGATTTCGAAATAATTTTAGTTAAATATATTAATAAATTAACACCAAGGCTCATATTACCAGCCTTTAGTATAGGAATTTTCTTTGAATATTTTTTAATTAAATCTTCTTCCTTTTGGGTAAAACCAGTTGTTCCGATAACGACTTTTTTTTTGAGTTTTGAAGCAATTTTAAGAATTTCAAGTGTACATTTTGGAACAGTAAAATCTATTATTATATCAGTTTTTTTAAAAGCTTGGGTGGTATTTAAATCAATTTTAATTCCAGCTATTTTTTTATTAATAGATCTGTATTCTGTAAGAGTTACTAATTTAAAATTTTTATTAGATTTAGAAGCCTTAATAAGCTGTTGACCCATTCTCCCTAGACACCCAGTAATTGCTAAATTAATTCTTTTCATTTAGAAAATATTAACCTTTTTTACTTAATTAGTCTTTTAATTTTTCCAGAAACTTTTTGCTTTTTGAAAGAACTTTTTAATACTAGGATTTGATTTTTCATTTTCAATTTCTCTAAATTTTTCAAGCAGTTCTTTTTGTTCTTTATTTAGAGATATTGGAACCTCAGTATTAATCTGCACATAAAGATCTCCATTTCCACTACCTCTCATATAGGGCATACCTTTCCCTTTTAATCTGAATTGTTTACCATTTTGTGTTCCATCAGGAATTTTTATTTTCGCTTTTCCACCATCAATTGTGGGTATTTCAATTGTTGTACCAAGTGCTGCATCAGCTATTGAAATAGGGAACTCAAAAAATAAATTTTCATCGGATCTTTTAAAAAGATCATGAGAATTTACATTAATAAATAAATATAAATCACCACTAGAACCACCTCTGGCACCAGCCTCACCTTTACCAGCCAGCCTTATTCTTGTTCCATCATCAACACCTTTTGGTATTGTTACTGATAATTTTTTAGAAGCCTGTTTGTTACCTTGACCATTACAGTCATTACATGGGTTGGTTATCTCCTCACCACTCCCCGCACATTGAGGACAAGTTTGTTGAACAGTGAAAAAACCTTGGTTAGATCTTACTTTTCCATTTCCACCACATACCGTGCATCTGTCTGGTGAATGACCCACCTTAGAACCATTACCCTTACAAGTATTACACTTCTCTGTTGTAGAAAATTTTATGTCTTTTTTTTTACCCTGAAAGGCTTCTTCAAGTGAAATGGATAAATCATATCTTAAATCAGAACCTCTATTGTTGGAACTTTTTCTTCCTCTAGATCTTCCTCCACCACCAAAGTCTCCAAAAAAATCTTCAAATATATCTGAAAAATCAGCTCCTCCAAAACCTCCACCTTGTCTTCCACCACCATTTTCAAAGGCAGCATGTCCAAAGTTGTCATAATTCTGTTTTTTTTCTTGATCTGAAAGAATATTATAGGCCTCACTAGCTTCTTTAAACTTATCTTCAGAGGTTTTATCGCCAGGGTTTTTATCAGGGTGATGTTTTACTGCTAGTTTTCTATAGGCTGATTTTAATTCTTCTGGGCTTGCATTTTTACTTACACCCAAGACGTCATAAAAATCTCTTTTAGTCATAAGTTACTTTAAGATGATAGTTGTTGTAAGTCTTAAGCGCTTTTTTCTTTATCTACTTCTTTTGCCTCTTCTTTTGCCTCTTCTTTTACTTCTTCTTTTACTTCTTCAAAATCGGCATCAACTACATTATCGTCTTTTTTTCCTTCATCATTTTTATCACCATCTTTAGATGAATCTGATTTTTTTTCTTGAGACTTGTAGATCGCTTCTCCCAATTTCATAGAAGCTTGAACTAAAGTTTCTGTTTTTTTCTTAATATCTTCAATATCAGTACCCTTGATTGCCTCCTTTAAGCTTGATGAAGCATCCTCAATAGCTTTCTTTTCAGCATCTGAAACTTTAACACCATGTTCTTTTAGATTTTTCTCTGTAGAGTGTAAAAGAGTATCTGCTTGATTTCTTACATCTACAGACTCTCTTTTTTTTTTATCCTCTTCTTTATTTGTTTCAGCATCTTTAACCATTTTTTCTATTTCCTCATCACTTAATCCACCAGAAGCTTGAATTTGAATTTTTTGTTCCTTACCAGTTCCTTTATCTTTTGCAGAAACACTTACAATTCCATTTGCATCAATATCAAAGGTTACTTCTATTTGAGGAACACCTCTTGCTGCAGGGGCAATTCCAACTAATTCAAAATTTCCAAGCATTTTATTATCTGAGGCCATCTCCCTTTCACCTTGAAGAACTCTTATTGATACAGCAGGCTGACTATCTTCAGCTGTTGAAAAAACTTGACTTTTTTTAGTAGGGATCGTTGTATTTTTTTCAATTAACTTTGTTGATACACCACCTAAAGTTTCAATTCCTAAAGAAAGAGGCGTCACATCTAAAAGAAGGACATCCTTTACATCTCCCTGTAATACACCAGCTTGAATTGCCGCTCCCATAGCAACAACTTCATCTGGATTTACACTTTTATTTGGACTTTTTCCAAAAAAGTTTTTAACTTCAGCTAAAACTTTTGGCATTCTTGTCATCCCACCCACCATCACAATTTCATCAATTTCATTTGCAGTAAGACCCGCATCTTTAAGTGCAGTTTTGCAAGGAGGTAAGGTTCTTGAAATCAAATCTTCAACTAAAGCTTCTAATTTTGCTCTAGTCATTTTCAAATTAATATGTTTTGGACCAGTTTTATCTGCAGTTATAAATGGTAAATTAACATCTGTTTGCTCAGTGGAAGATAGCTCAATTTTAGCTTTTTCAGCAGCTTCTTTTAATCTTTGTAGAGCAAGTTTGTCTGTCTTTAGATTAATACCATTATCTTTTTTAAATTCATCAACCAGGTAATCAACAATAGTATTGTCAAAATCTTCTCCACCTAAAAACGTGTCACCATTCGTAGATTTAACCTCAAACACACCATCACCCAATTCAAGAATGGATACATCAAAAGTTCCACCGCCTAAATCATAAACAGCAATTTTTTTATTTTCTTTTTTTTTATCTAAACCATAAGCTAGCGAGGCAGCTGTGGGTTCATTAATAATTCTTAAAACTTCTAATCCAGCAATTTTACCCGCATCTTTAGTTGCTTGTCTTTGAGCATCATTAAAATAAGCAGGAACTGTTATTACGGCTTTAGTAACTTCTTGACCTAAATATTTTTCTGCTGTCTCCTTCATTTTTTGAAGAATAAAAGCAGATATTTGTGAAGGTGAATATTTTTGACCTTTAGCTTCAATCCAAGCATCACCCTTTTCAGAATTAACTATTTTAAATGGTGCTGCTGCAATATCTTTTTTTACAGTTGGGTCTTCAAAATTTCTTCCAATTAATCTTTTTACAGCAAATATAGTGTTTTCAGGGTTAGTAACTGCCTGTCTCTTAGCAGGTTGGCCAACAAGTTTCTCACCATCATCAGTAAAGGCAACAACAGATGGTGTTGTTCTTGCACCCTCTGCATTTTCTAAAACTTTTGGTTGGCTACCTTCCATGATAGAGACACATGAATTTGTCGTTCCTAAATCTATTCCTATAATTTTGCTCATAATTTAAATCCTCTCCTTCATATAAGTGTTAATTTTTAATCTACAAGTTCTGATAAACATTATAAATTGTCTGAATTTTCTTTACTTTCCTCACTTATTTCAGTTTTTTTTGAAACCCCAACCAAAGATGGTCTAAGCAACCTATCTTTCATCATAAATCCTTTTTGAATTTCCTGGACAATTGTACCAGGTTCTTTTTGGTCATCATCAATTTCCATCATGGCTTGATGAAGATTTGGATCAAGTTTTTTACCAATTGAATCTATAGGAGTAATTCCATTTTTTGATAAAATAGAAACCATGTCTTTATTTATAATATCAAAATGTTCTAAAGTTTTTTTTAAAGCATCAGAATTTTTTAACATTTCATCATTTTCAAGAATTTGTTTTGATCTTTCTAAATTATCAATTAAATTTAAAGTTTCTTTTGCAAAAGCAAAACCACCATAACTAAAGGCATCCTCTCTTTCTTTTTCAAATCTTCTTCTTTGGTTTTCCATTTCAGCAAAAGCTCTGGCTAATTTATCTTCTAATTCTTTTATTTTTTCCTCTGGAGTGATTTCTTTTGCTTCGTCACTTTTTTCGACGTTATCATGCTTAGTCTCATGATTTTGATCTTCAGAAATAGGCTCTTTCACCTCATTGTCTTGATTTTCAGTATTGATGTTTTGATCTTCTTCCATTGCCACTTATATGGTATGAAATTTAATAATTGCTAGATGCTAAAGAAAAAAATTACAAAATTGTTGGTTGGCACAAATAATAAAGGAAAATTAAAGGAAATTACTGATTTATTGCCTAAAAACATTGCAATTTATTCTCCTATGACCTTTAAAATTAAAAGCCCCATCGAAAATGGGAAAACTTTTGAAGAAAATTCTTTAATTAAGGCTAAATATTTTTCAAAAAAATTAAAAATGGCTTGCTTGTCAGATGACTCTGGACTGGAGATTGATATTTTGGGTGGTAGACCAGGTATTTTTTCTGCTAGGTGGGGAGGAAAAAAAGGAGATTTTGTTAAAGCAATGAATAGGGTTTTTAAAGAATTATCGCTAAAAGACAATAGCTGGAGAAAAAAAAAAATAAAAGCAAAATTTATCTGTGCATTAACTATTTATGGGCATAATCAAAAAGCAATAAATTCTATTGGCAAAATTGAAGGATATATCTCACCTTCAATGAAGGGAAAAAATGGGTTTGGTTATGATCCTATTTTTATACCAAAAGGTAAAAAAATCACTTTTGGTGAAATGGCATTATTAGAAAAGCATAAAATAGACCATCGATTTAAAGCTTTTAAAAAAATTAAAAGATTTTTTTAAACTCTTTATCTTCAACTTTGTAGAAATTAAGAATATGATTTATTTTATTATCTTTTATTTCAAAAATTCCAATTTTTCCTTTAAACATAGTTTTTTTAATAAAAATCTTATCATCTATAATTGAATTGTTTTGGAGTATTAAATAGTAGACAAGTCCAACCAAATCAAAACTTAAAAAAGATAATTGATTTGGATAATGGTTAAATTTTTCAAAATATTCTGTTGTAAAATTTTTATAATTATTTTTATTTATAGAAGGAAAATAAATAGGTTGAGAGCTAGTTTCATTTAAAAGTGATTCATCAAACCACTGGTTAAGAGTTATAAAATATTTTTTTTTAGGAGATATGTTTGTATACAACAGAGATGTTGTGACACTTTTTAAGCTTTCATCAAAATCTGCAATTATTACTGAGTCAAATTTAACATCTCCGAGTGTATCTTTTTTATTTAATCTTTCAATTAAAAGCTCTTTGTTGGTATCGTCTGATTTTTCTATTCTCACTATTTCATCTTCGAGGTTTTGTTTTCTTTTTGAGTAATTTGTAATTTTTTCAATTTGTTTTGTAAGTTTTGTTGGGTCAGAGTCATAAACATAATCTTTAAATATTTTTATTTTAGAATTAGATATGGCTATCTCTATTTCATTTTTATAATCCACATCGGGTATTAGAAAAATAGTTTTTTTTATTTTATTTAATTCGATAAATTTTTGTATTGTTCGTAATTGAGAGGAGGCATTTATACCAGCACTAATAACATTTTTAGGATTGTTAATAATTTTATTTGTAAGAGATAAAAAAGTAATATCTTTTAATTCATCAAGGTACTCCAAGCTATTATTAAATACTGGACCAATTATTATTTTAACACCTAATTGATTTAATTCCTTGGCAGCCCTCAATGTAGTTTCAGGTCTTGATTTTGTATCTTTAGGAAGTATTTCTATAGAAGAATTGTTAATTTTATTAATAGCAAGTTGAACAGCTTTAATTATGGATTGACCAATCTCTGCATTTTTTCCCGATAAAGGAACTAGCAGACCTATCTTAATTTTTTCTTCTGCAAATACTTTTTGAGTATTAGTTGTCAGAGTTAAAACTAATAGTAATATAATTTTAATAATTTTGATCATTTTAATGTTATTATTATATCGATTATAATTTGATGATTCTACATTCAGAAAATAAAAATAACAAAGTTAAAAGTGGGTTATATATTGTATCTACACCTATTGGTAATTTAAGTGATATTACCCTAAGAGCAATAGATGTTTTAAAAAAATCAGATTATATTTTGTGTGAAGATACGCGCGTTTCAAAAAATTTATTAGATAGGTATGAAATTAAGTCAAAATTAATTTCAAACCATAAATTTAATGAAAAAAAAAATCTAACAAGAATTATTGATATATTAAAATATGATTGTGTTGTTTCACTTATTTCAGATGCAGGTACGCCATCAATTTCAGATCCAGGAACAATACTTATTAATGAGTGTTTACTTAATGATATAAATATTTTTCCATTGCCGGGCCCTTCAGCAGTTATATCGGCTGTTTCGATTAGTGGTTTTTCAGAAAGATTTTTTTTCTATGGTTTTTTCCCGGAAAAAAATAGCAAACTAAAAGAAGATTTTACAAACTTATCAAATTTAGATAGCTCAATTGTACTTTTTATTTCCCCAAAAAAGTTTAACAGATCAGTAAAAGTTATAAAAGAATATTTTTCTGGAAGAAAAATATTAGTATGCAGGGAAATGACTAAATTTTATGAGGAATATTTAAGAACGGATATTGATATTCTTAAGCCGTTTAAAGATAATCCAAAAGGTGAATTGACTATAGTAATTTCTGAAAAAGAAAAAATAAAAAAAGCTTCGCTAAAATTAAGTGAATCAGATAAAAAAACTATTGAGAAAATGATTGAAAAATTAAGTATAAAAGATATTACTGACTTAATTAGTCAAAATAGTGATGTGCCAAAAAAAGAAATTTATAACCACTGTTTAAAATTAAAAAATGAAAAATAAATTAATCTTATTTTTTTTTATATTCGTAATTGCTACTGGATGTGTGGGTACAGGATCAAAAGGAATTTTTGGTACAGGAGTCACTCTTGCTTTAGACCCAAGATCGCTCGGAACGCAGATTGATGACTCAGTTATGCAAAAAAATTTGCTAGGTAGACTTATATTGAAAGATAAAAGCCATCTATTGTCTTTAAAAGCAAAGGTTTTAGATGGTAGAATTTTCTTAACAGGAAAAGTTGAAAATCCAGAAGAGAAACTTCAAATAACTAAGTTAGCATGGGAAACTAAAGGTGCAAGATCTGTTAAAAATGATATCAAAATAAAGGAAGAGTTTAATTTTAAACAATCTGCAAAAGATTTATTAATAACTTCCCAATTGCGTGTTGCTATAAATTTTAATAGAAAAATTAAGGCAACAAACTATCAAATAGACACATATAAAAAAAAGATTTTTATTTATGGAATTGCACATACAGCTGAAGAAAGAAAACAAGTAATTAATGAAGCAAAAGAAATACTTGATGTTGAAGACGTGATAGTAAGCATTTTCTTAGTTGAAGACTTAAGAATTCAAAAAAATTAATTTTTTTTATCATAGCTAATTACACCAGCAGAATAAGCGGCAACAGATGCTAGATTTAATATATCAGAAGTAGACGATCTTAAGGGTGCAATTTCTATTGGTTGTCCTAAGCCTATTAAAAGAGGTCCAATAACCTTAGCACCTCCTAACTCTCTCATCATTTTGTATGATATTGCGGCACTGTGTTGACCAGGCATTATTAATATATTGGCATTACCAACTATTTCTGAAAATGGGTATAATTCTTTATATTGATCGTTTAAGGCAACATCAGGCTGCATGTCACCATCAAATTTAAAATCTACATCTTTTTCTTTTAATATGTTTACCGCATTCTTTATATGTTTAGTTCTGCTAGTTAGAGGTTGACCAAATGTTGAGTGAGAAACAAAAGCAACTTTAGGATCAAAGCCAAATAATTTTACAACTCTTGCAGATGAAATAGCTATATCGGCTAATTGTTCAGAGCTAGGATATTCATGTACACTTGTGTCTCCTACAAAAACTGTTTTACCTTTATTAACAATCATATTGAGACCAAACATAATTTCGTCAGGTCTTGGATCCACTACTTTGGTTATTTTCTCTAAGGAAGCTCCATATCTTCGTGTATTTCCTGTTACAGCCCCATCAGCATCTCCACAAGAAACCATGCAAGAAGCCCAAATTACCCTATCATTTCTTACTAGTCGATCACAATCTCTCTCGAGTAAACCCTGTTCTCTTTGCATTTTTTTAAATAAAAAATCTACATATCTCTCTCTCTTTTTTCTGTCAGTTGAATTGCTAATTTCAATATCAAAATTTTCATTATATCCAATTTCTTTTAGTCTTTGTTGTATATTTTCTTTTTTTGCGACCAGTATTGGAATTCCTAGACCACTATTTTTAAAAGCAATTGCTGCTTTTAAAGTATTTTCATCTTCTCCATCTGCAAAAACAATTTTTTTTTGTGTTTTTTTAATTTGAGAATTAATTCCCTGCATAATAGTAACAGAAGGGTCAAGTCTTTGTTTAAGCTGTTCTTTGTAAATTTCAAAATTTTTTATCTCTTTTCTTGCAACGCCACTTTTCATTGCAGCTTTTGCAACAGCCACAGGAATTATACTAATTAATCTAGGATCAAAAGTTGATGGTATAATATATTCTTTTCCATAATGAGGTCTATCACCACCCATAGCTGCAACAACTTCATCAGGAACATCTTGTCTTGCAAGCTCAGCAATAGCATGCGCTGCGGCAACCTTCATTTCTTCATTTATAGTTTTTGCCCTAACATCTAAGGCTCCTCTAAAAATATATGGAAAACCAATTAAATTATTTACTTGGTTAGGATAATCAGATCTGCCAGTTGCAATAATTGCATCATTTCTAACTTCTTGAATTTCTTCAGGAGTAATTTCTGGATCAGGGTTTGCACAAGCAAAAATTATAGGATTTTTTGCCATTTTTTTTACCATATCTTTTGATAGAGCTCCTTTTGCAGACAAACCCAAGAAGACATCCGCACCTTTAATAGCATCATTTAAAGTCCTATGATTAGTGTCAATCGCATGAGATGATTTCCATTGATTTAAGTTATCCCTCCCACGGTAAATCACACCTTTTCTATCTACCATAATTATGTTTTTTTGAGGCACTCCACTATTTTTAAATAAGTTAGTACAAGCCATTGCTGATGCTCCAGCTCCATTCACCACTACTTTAATTTTTTTTATTGATTTTTTACTTATATCTAGAGCATTAATTAATGCAGCAGTTGTAATTATAGCTGTTCCATGCTGATCATCATGAAATACTGGAATGTCTAAAATTTCTTTTAATTTTTCTTCAATAATAAAACAATCTGGTGCTGCAATATCTTCTAAATTTATGCCCCCAAAACTTGGTGCAAAATTTTTAATACTATTAATAATTTCATTTGCATCGGCAGAATCAATTTCTAAATCAATGGAGTCTATATCTGCAAACCTTTTAAAAAGAACTGCCTTTCCTTCCATCACAGGTTTTGAAGCTAAAGCACCAAGATTACCCATACCAAGGATTGCCGATCCATTACTTATAACTGCAACCAAATTTCCTTTTGATGTGTAGTCGTATGCAGCTTCCGGATTTTTAGCAATTGCGTTTACAGGAGCCGCTACTCCCGGAGAATAAGCCAAAGCCAAATCTCTTTTTGTTATCATGGGCTTTGAGGAGTTAATCTCAATCTTGCCTGGTTTATTACTATTATGAAACTCTAAAGCTTCTTTATCTGTGTAATGATCAACTTTTGTTTTTTTCATTTATGTTAATTAGATATACAAATGGAGCAATTTTAAGACTAATATGATTTATGAACCTTATTAAGTCAACAGGGACATTTAGCTTTTTTACTCTAATTAGTAGAGTGCTAGGTTATATAAGAGATGTACTGATTGCAATATTTCTTGGAACTGGCCCTTTGGCTGATGCATTCTTTGTTGCTTTTAGGATTCCTAACACGTTTAGAAGACTTTTTTCAGAGGGATCATTTAATGCTGCATTTGTTCCAAGTTACGCATCTGAGCTTTCACAAGGTAAAGACCTATCCAATGAGTTTGCAAATAGTGTATTTAATTTATTAATTTTAGGTTTATTTTTTATAGTTATAGTTATTGAGATTTTTATGCCAATTTTGGTATTTTTTATAGCGCCAGGGTTTGACGGTGATAATCAAAAAATGGAGTTAGCAATTAATCTAACTAGAATAACATTTCCCTTTTTATTTTTTATAAGCTTAGCGTCATTTTTTTCAGCAATTTTAAATTCACACAATAGATTTGCCATTGCTTCTGCGGCACCAATAATTTTAAATATTATGTTGATAGGAGTTTTATCTTATGGAAAATTTTTAAACGATCAACTTGTTTATTATTTATCATATGCAGTTACTTTATCTGGGATTGTTCAGTTAATATTTTTGTATATTTTTGTAAAAAAATTTTATCTACCAAAATTCACTTTTAAAATTATAATAGATAAAAAAGTAAAAAAATTCTTTAGGAAATTATTACCAAGTATATTTTCCTCGGGTGTAACGCAGATTAATATTTTGGTTGGAACTATTATTGCATCTTTTCAAACAAGTGCAGTTTCCTATCTCTATTATGCAGATAGAATTTACCAAATAAATTTGGCTATTGCTGGTATAGCAATAGGGACAGTTATTTTACCAAAACTTTCAAATTATATTCAAAATGAAAAAAAAGATGAAATAATGCTAATTCAAAATAAAGCATTGGAACTAAGTTTATTTCTAAGTATTCCAGCAGCTGTTGCCCTCCTGATTGCCTCTGAACAAATTATATCTGCGTTATTTGGTTATGGCACATTTGATGAAGCTGGAGTAAAAAATTCAGCAAGAGCTCTTTTTTATTTTAGTTTGGGCTTACCAGCATTTTCTTTAATAAAGGTTTTTTCAAGTTTTTTCTTTGCAAGACATAATACTAAAATTCCATTTTATATATCTGTAATTTCAGTTTTGCTGAATATTTTCATCAGTGTTTATTATTTTAATAGATTTGGATTTATTATCATACCAATCGCTACAAGCATTTCATCATGGTTTAATTCAATTATCTTATTTATTTTTTTAAAAAAAAATAATTTATTTAATTTTAACTTATTATTTGTAAATAGATTTATAAGAATTCTAATTGCCACAAGTATTATGACGATAATTTTTAATTATTTGATTAACTTTTTTGATACCAGTATGGGTTATGAACAAAATTTTAAGGCTGCGTACTTAATTGGCGTAGTATTATTAGGGCTGATTTCTTATTTGTTAATTGCAGTTTTGATCAAAGCTTTTAAAATTAGTGATATTAAACTAAAGTATTAAATTAATGAGTAAAAAAATTTTTTCAGGGGTTCAGCCAACAGGGAATCTTCATCTAGGAAACTATTTAGGAGCAATTAAAAATTTTGTAGAATTAAATAATGAAAAAGGTAACGAGTGTATTTTTTGTGTAGTGGATCTTCATGCCATCACAACCAAACAAGAACCAAAAGAATTAAAAAAAAACATAAGAGAAACAGCGGCAACATTTATTGCAAGTGGAATAGATCCAAAAAAAAGTATTATTTTTAATCAATCAATGGTTCCAGCCCATTCTGAGGGGGCCTGGATTTTAAGTTGTGTAACAAAAATCGGTTGGCTAAATCGAATGACACAATTCAAAGAAAAAGCTGGAAAAGATAAAGAAAAAGCAAGTATTGGGCTTTATTCATATCCTGTATTGATGGCTTCGGATATTTTGCTTTATGATGCAACACACGTTCCGGTAGGAGACGATCAAAAACAACATTTAGAATTGTGTAGAGATATCGCTCAAAAGTTTAATAATGATTTTAACACTCCAGGCTTTTTAAAACTTCCAGAACCTTTAATTCAAAAAGATTTTTCTAGAATCATGAGTTTAAAAGATGGACTAAAAAAAATGAGTAAATCTGATCCTTCTGATTTAAGTAGGATCAATCTTACAGATGATAAAGATCAAATATCAAATAAAATTAGAAAATCAAAAACAGATCCTTTACCGATGCCGCTAGAATCCAATAATTTATCACAAAGGCCAGAAGTAGAAAATCTATTAGGTATTTACTCCAGTCTTAAAAATCAAAATTTAGAAAAATCTATAAATGAATTTGAAGGGAAAAATTTTTCTGAATTTAAGGAAAAACTTTCAGAAATTTTAATTGAAAAGATGGAACCAATATCAAAAGAGATAAAAAAGTTATTAAATGACGAAAAATATTTAGATGATATTTTATTAGAAGGATCTAAAAAAGCAGATAAAATTGCCTCAAAAAAAATTAATGAAATTAAACAATTAGTAGGTTTCTAACAAAATTTATTAATTAGTTTAAATGTTCTAATTAATCACTATATATAAGACATGTTCGTTCAAATAGAGATAACACCCAACCCTAATTCACTTAAGTTTATTCCTGGAAAGCCAGTATCTAATAATGGATCTTTTGAAATTACAAAAAAAGAAGAAGCAAATAATGAGTTAGTTAGAAATATTTTGTCAATTAATGGAGTAACGGGAATTTTTTTAGCTGCAGATTTTTTATCAATAAATAAATCAGAAAATGTAGAATGGGAAGATATTAAGCACATAGCTATTTCTTTAATCAATGATTTTTATTCAAATGGGAGAGAGTTCGTAATTGATAAGAATCTAAATGAAAAAAGCATTTCTGAATTCCCTGAAATAGAAAAAAAAATAATAAAAATTTTAGATACAAAGATAAGACCTGCTGTTGCAAGAGATGGTGGTGATATTAAATTTAAAGAATTTAAGAATGGCGTGGTAAAAGTAGAATTACAAGGTAGTTGTTCGGGCTGTCCTAGCTCAACTATGACTCTTAAGCAGGGTGTACAAAATCTTTTGTGTCATTACATACCTGAAGTTAACGAGGTAGTTGCAGTATAGATATGAAAAAAAATAAAGTAACCTTTAACGAAATAAAGAAATATTTAAAGGAAAAAGGCTTTATCTTAAACAAAAAAAAGAAAAGTGATTATTTTAAAAATGATAACTTAAATGTTTTGTCGCGAACATTTTTAAGTAGCATAATAATAATTTCTATTTTTTATATGTTGCCAGCTTTTATTGATTTTAAAGATAAAAGAACTTCAAATTTTAAGGAATTTAAAAATGATTCTAAAAATATTTTTGAAGATACATTAGAAAATAAGAATCTTAACAAACTATCTAAACTAGAAGATGCATCAGTAGAAAAATATATATTTGAAGATGTGCTTGAAATTAATGAATTGCCAAATGATTATGTCAGATTGAGTGCATCAACTATTAATCAATTATTTATAGACACTAAATATGATTTAAAAGAAGTTAGAAAAACTAAATTAGTTAAACCAATTTCATTGTCATTATTACCTAAAGAAATTAAAAAAATAGAAAATTCAAAAGTAAGAAAAAAATTATTTATTCAAATTATTTTACCTTTAGTGATTAAGGAAAATAATAATATTAAACTAGATAGAAGAAGGCTTTTTAGTATTATTAATAAAAGTAATAACACGGCATTAGAAAAAAAATGGTTAAAACGAAAATTTAAACAATATGGTGTACAAAAAAATGATTTATCAACATTAAAAGTCAGAATGGATGAAATACCCGTATCAATAGCAATTGCACAGGCTGCAAAAGAAACAGGTTGGGGGACATCAAGATTTGCTCAAGAGGGGAATGCACTGTTTGGTCAATGGACTTGGTCTGGAGAAGGAATAAAGCCAGCAGCAGCAGGGGAAGATACCACACACAAAGTCATGAAGTTTAAAGTTTTACAAGCCTCTATAAAAGCTTATCATAGGAACCTCAATACACACTCTTCATATAAAGAGTTTAGAAAAGCGAGAGCCCAATTAAGAGATGAACGTAAATTATTGGATAGTATAATTCTCTCTGAATATTTAGATAAATATGCTGAGACTGGCAAAGAGTATGTCAGGATTTTACAGCAAATTATAAAACAAAATAAATTAACAGACTTTGATGATGCTAAATTACTTCCTACAAGTATTGAATTAGAGAGCTTAATTTAATTTTGTTGAATAGAAAACTGTACGCCAAACCACCTCCAAACCCCATTATCATTTAATGAGCAGTTAATTCTTCCCCTTCGAAAAATAAATTTTTCTCTAAATTTAATATTTAATTTATTATTATTTATATAAGTTTCAGATTTTTCCCATTTATTACCTTCATCAGAAAAGCAATTTATATTATTTATATTATTTTGATTTTTAAAAAAGGCTACTGAAAATGAAGGAGGGTTATTTTTACTTGTTATATATTTATCAATAGGTAGAAGGTTTTTATATTGCAAGGGCTCGAGATTAATTAAAAATGTGAATCTTTTTAAATCACCATATTTTTCGTTGATAGGAAAACGAGGCAATTCAAATCGATCTTTATTGACATCAATCACGCCAGAATGCTGTCCAAAAGAAAATTTAAAATTTTTAGAAATATATTCTTTTATATCCTTACTATATTCACCAAACGGATAGGAAAAAAATATAGGATTATATCCCAATTTATTATTAAAAATTTTACTAGCTTTATCTATATCGTTTATAAAATCTTTTTTTTTAAAATTGATTAAATAATCATGTGAATGAGAATGATTGCCTATATAAACATTATGCTCTTTCTCTATTTCATTTATTTGTTTCCAATTCATATATCCTTTTTTCCCAATAACCTCCGTAGAGACGAATAAAATAAAAGGAATTCGATTATCTTTTAAGTAAGGCCATGCGATTTCGTAAAATGAAGAAAAAGCATCATCTATAGTTATAAGAATTTTCTTTTCATTTTTTGGGATAGCAAAATTTTTTTCTAGATCACCAGGGTTATAAAAATTATAATTTAAACTTTTAATTATTTTCATTTGATTTACAAAAATGTTCATTTGAATGTTAGTTGATGGATATTTTTCCTCATTAAATCTATGGTACATCAACGAAAGTATGCCCATATCGTTAGAATAAGATTTGATATTATTTTCAACTGCTTTAGAATTAATAGTAAATAATATTATTATGATGAATAGCTTAATTATAGATGCAACAAAAAGTAAAATTTTTTTAACATACATAGCAGATAAAAATATTTATACTTATGATTATGAAAATAGCAAAATTAATTTTGAAAAATTGATTATGCTAATTAATGAATTTTTAGAAAAAAATAAGAGTTCACTTAATGAAATAAAGGTTATTTATGTTAATAGAGGTCCTGGCAGTTTTGCAGGTATAAGAAATTCACTTGCAACAATTAAAGCCTTATCTTTAACAAAAAAAATTGACTATTATTGCTTTAGTTTTTTGGATTTTGATAAATCAGATGAAGCTAAATATGAGGATATCCCACATTTATGTGATAAATTTAAGATTAAAAAAAATTTGATTAATCCTATTTATTTAAGTTAAAATTAGATATGTCAGAAAATATTGAACAAAAATGTTTATCAAAAGGTGTAAAGCTTACAGAGCAAAGAAAAATTATAGCTAAAGTTATGACACAATCAAATGATCACCCTGATGTAAATGAGCTTTATAATAGAGTATCAAAAATTGATTCAAAAATTAGTATTGCAACCGTCTATAGAACAGTAAAATTATTTGAGGAGTCTGGAATTTTGACAAAACATGAATTTAAAGGAGGCAAGGCAAGGTACGAAGAACTCAATGAAGGGCATCACGACCATTTAATAGATGTTAAATCTGGAGAAATAATTGAATTTGTAGATGAAGAAATTGAAAAGTTGCAAAAAAAAGTTGCTGAAAAATATGGCTATAGTTTAGTTGATCATAAATTAGAATTGTATGGAGTTAAAAAAAAAAAATAAGCAAATGGTAAAAAAAGTATTTATAAAAACATTTGGCTGTCAAATGAATGAGTACGATTCAAATCGCATTTATGATTCTGTCAAAAAAATTGGTTTTGAGAAAACAAATAAATATGAAGACGCAAATTGTTATATTTTGAATACATGTCACATAAGAGATAAGGCAAAAGAAAAAGTTTATCACGAAATAGGAAGAGTAAAAAAAATTTTTAGATCTCAAAAAAAACCAATTGTTATTGTTGCAGGTTGTGTAGCTCAAGCAGAAAATCAAGAAATGTTAAGACGAGAGCCTTATATAGATATGGTAATAGGACCTCAATCATATCATAAAATTAATGATACAATATTAAATTATTACAAGAAAAAAAAAAAATATGATGAAACAGAATTTGATACTATTTCTAAGTTTAATTATCTAAGTAAAATTAAAAATAAAGATAGTAAGATATCCTCTTTTTTAACAATACAAGAAGGATGTGATAAATTTTGCCACTTTTGTGTTGTTCCATACACAAGGGGACCTGAATACTCTAGACCATTTAAGCAAATTATAAATGAAGTAAAAGAATTAATTCAAAATGGAACAAAGGAAATTATTCTTTTGGGACAAAATGTTAATGCCTACAGTTACAGAGAGGGCAATAAAGAATTTAGACTGTCAAATTTAATATTAGAATTAGATAAATTTTCAGAAATAGAAAGAATCCGTTATACGACCTCTCATCCAAATGACATGACGGAGGATCTACTGAATATTTATAAGAAAAGTAAAAAACTAATGCCACTTGTTCATTTACCAGTACAAAGTGGCTCTAACAAAGTTCTAAAATTAATGAATAGAAAACACACTATTGAAGAGTATTTAAAAGTTTATAAAAAATTAAAAGATATAAATCCTAATATCGAGTTTTCTAGTGATTTTATTATAGGATATCCTCAAGAAGAAGAAGAGGATTTTCAAGACACATTAAGACTAGTTAAAAATATAAAATTTGTAAACTCATATTCATTTATTTTTAGTCCTAGACCAGGAACCATTGCAGCTGAATTAAATGTAGTTAATAAAAGTCAATCTAAAACAAGGTTAGAAATAATTCAAAAATTATTATTTGAATATCAGATAAGTAAAAATAAATCCCTAGAAAAAAAAATTGTAAATGTATTAGTAGAAAATCAAATGAAAGATAAAATAAAGTTATTTGGCAGAACAGAACATATGACATCGGTAATATTTGATGGTGGTATAGAAAATATTGGAAAAATAGTGCAAGTAGAAATAAGCAGTAGCAGTCAAAACAGTTTGTTTGGAAAAATTAAAGGAAACTACAATCAAAAGGTAGCTTAAAAATTGAGAAACATACAATCAAAGAGAATTAATTCAATTTTGAAGTTCGTTTATTCTGACAATAATTCATTAAGTGTAATTTTCCATGATAACAATTTATTACTGGGTGTTGTTGGAGAATTTAATAAAAATTTAAAGGAGTTAGAAAAAATTACCAATACTAGTTTATATTCTAGGGGAAATTCGATTATAATAAAATCAAGTACTGAAAAAAATGAAATTACAAAAAATGCTATTCAATTTTTAGCGAATCAATTTATTAATAATGGTAGTATTGAAAAAAAGGATATAATCTCATCAATAGATAAATTTATGATTGATGAAAAAGTTAAAAATAAAAATCAAAACATTTCTGATATTATTAAAACTCCAAAAAAATCTGTAATACCAAGATCTGAAAGACAAAAAGAATATGTGAGAGCATTAAGACAAAGTGACATTGTTATATCTGCTGGACCTGCAGGAACTGGTAAAACGTTTTTAGCGGTCGCTGTAGGTCTTACAATGTTATTAGATAAAAAAATTGAGAGAATTATATTATCAAGACCAGCTGTTGAAGCTGGTGAACGATTAGGTTTTTTACCAGGTGATTTGAAGGAAAAAGTTGACCCGTATTTAAGACCTTTATATGACTCACTTTATGATCTTTTTGATTATGAAAAAATTCAAAGAATGATCGAAATTGGAGATATTGAAATAGCACCCTTAGCTTTTATGAGAGGAAGGACATTAAAAAATTCCTTTGCAATATTAGATGAAGCTCAAAATGCTACAGATACTCAGATTAAAATGTTTTTAACACGTATTGGTGAAAATTCAAAAATCGTAATTAATGGAGATCCGTCTCAAATTGATTTACCCAATAAAAGAACGTCTGGATTAAGTAGATCAAAAAAATTATTAGGACATTTAGATGAGATTACAGTTGTAGACTTTGACCATTCTGATGTAGTAAGACATCCTTTAGTTTCTAAGATTGTAAAAGCTTATTCAGATAAAGATAATGATTAATATTGAAATTGTCTCTGATAATAACCTTTGGAATAAAAAAATAAAAAAAAAAATCATTTTTTTCAATATCTTAAAAAAACTTTTCCCAAAGAAATATAGATTTATAAAAAAAAAAAAAAAAAATCATTTTTTTCAATATCTTAACAAAACTTTTCCCAAAGAAATATAGATTTATAAAAAAAAAAGTAAGTTTAACAGTCTTATTGTCTAATAATAAAAATATTCAAAAATTAAATAAAAAATTTAGAAATAAAAATAAACCAACAGATGTTCTATCTTTTCCTGCAGAAAAAAAAATTGATATAACAAAAAATTCTTATTTAGGAGATATAATTATCAGTTATGAATTTATTGATAAACCAAAAAAATTAACCAACTTAGAATTTAAAAAAAAAGTTGCCAAAACTTTTATTCATGGTTTTCTTCATCTTTTAGGTTACGATCATATTAAATTAAAAGATTTTAAAAAAATGATTAAAGAAGAAGAAAAAATTTATAAACTTATTAATATGAAAAATACATATTTTGTTTAAAAATAATTTTTTAAATTCCATATATCTTATTTTTCTAGGAGTTATTAGCGCATTTAGCTTACCACCATATAATTACTTCATAATTAATTTTATAACATTTACCTTATTTTTTATTTTCATATTTAATAAAAAAAAAAATTTTTTAAAAAATAAATATTTTTTCTTGTATGGATGGTCTTTTGGTTTTGGATATTTTTTAAGTGGGTTATACTGGATATCAATCTCGTTAACTTTTGATCAAACTTTTAGATTTTTAATACCACTTGCTATAGTTTTAATACCAACTTTTCTTGCATTATTTTATGGTATAATTACGTATTTATTTTCAATTTTTTATTCTAAAAAAGTAGTTGTATCATTTTTAATATTTTCAATTTTATTTGGAACTATTGAACTAGTAAGAGGGTTTATTTTTACTGGTTTTCCATGGAATTTAATTGCATTTAGTTTTTCAGAAAACACAAATTTTATTCAAATACTATCAATTATTGGAACATATTCATTTAATCTAATTTGTATTTCTTTATTTACATCCCCGGCTATACTTATTTTAAGAAAATCTAAAAGTGAAATTTTTGCATGCTTTCTTTTTACCTTTATTGCAGTTATTCTTTTAATTTTTGGAACTGTAAGAAATAATCAGATTGATTTAGTTAAAAAAAATAATCATGATTATATAATTAGAGCAATTTCACCAAATATTAGTCTAGATAGTTTTTATTCAGCAGAAAATGAATTAAAAATAATTAATGAACTAATTTCTTTGAGTAATCCAAAAGATAATCAACCAACTATTTTTCTGTGGCCCGAAGGAATAATCCCAGATAGCTATTTGGTAGATATGAAGATTTATGAAGATTTATTTTCAAAACACTTTAGTAAAAATCACATAATAATAATGGGTATAAAAGACTTAGATAATAAAAATAATAAAAATTTATATTTTAATTCATTAGCTGTATTTGATAACGAATTAAATTTAATCAAATCATATAACAAGATTAACTTAGTTCCATTTGGAGAGTTTATGCCATTCGAAAATTTTTTTAAATTTATAGGTATTGGAACAATTACAAATAATCAGCAATCGTTTTCACGGGGGTTAGATAGAGAACCTTTGAATATAAATAATAATAAATTTAACATAAGTTTATTACCTCTAATTTGTTATGAAATTATTTATTCTGGCAGATTATCCAAGAATCAAAATTTTGATTATATTATTAATATTTCAGAAGATGGTTGGTTCGGTAAATCAATTGGCCCAAAGCAGCACTTCGCACATAGTATTTTTAGGTCTATTGAAAGTGGAAAGTATATAATAAGATCTGCAAATAACGGAATTTCAGCGATAATAAATCCAATAGGGATTGTAGAAAAACAGGTTAAATTTGGAGATGCTGGATTTATTGATTTTACAGAAAGTAAGGTCCTAAAAACCACATTATTTGCTCAATATGGAAATATAATCTTTATAATTTTAATTTTATTATATATTTTTTTAATTTTTTCATTTAATAGGATTGAAAATGAGTAATTTAAAAAATTTTTTATTTACTAGTGAGTCTGTATCTGAGGGTCATCCTGATAAAGTGTCAGATCGTATTTCAGATATGGTGGTAGATAGCTATCTAGATGCTGACCCCTTTTCAAGAGTTGCCTGCGAAACACTTACTACTACAAATAAAGTTGTGTTAGCCGGTGAAGTAAGAGGTCCAGAAATTAAAAAAGAAGAATTAATTCAAAAAGTCAGAGACTGTATTAAAGATATTGGATATGACCAAGAAGGCTTTACCTGGAGAGAGGCAACAAAAATAGAAAGTCACCTTCATTCACAATCTGTCGATATTGCTATAGGAGTAGATTCTGCAGGTAATAAAGAAGAAGGAGCTGGTGACCAAGGAATAATGTTTGGTTATGCTTGTAATGAAACAGAAGAATTAATGCCAGCACCAATTCATTATTCCCATAAAATTTTAAGACTTATGGCAGAAGATAGAAAATCTGGAAAATTGAAAAATATAGAACCAGATTCAAAGAGCCAAGTTACTTTTGAATACATTGATGGGAAACCAACAAAAGTTAAATCAGTTGTAATATCATCACAGCATTCGGCTGAAGTAGATCAAGCCAAAGTAAGAGAATTGTTAAAACCTTATATGCTAAAATCAATTCCTGAAAAATTTTTAAGAGATTTTAATGAAGAAGAGCTTTATGTAAATCCTACTGGAAATTTTGTAATAGGAGGACCAGATGGAGACTGTGGTTTAACTGGAAGAAAAATTATTGTTGACACCTATGGAGGAGCAGCGCCTCATGGTGGTGGAGCCTTTTCAGGAAAAGATCCAACTAAAGTTGATAGATCAGCAGCATATGCGTCAAGATATATTGCCAAAAATGTTGTTGCTTCAAAAATTGCAGATAAATGCTTGATACAATTAGCTTATGCAATAGGAGTTTCAAAACCCTTGTCTATTTATATAGATTTATTTGATAATGATTTAGAAAAAAATAAATTTGTATTAGAAAAAATATCAAAAAACTTTGATTTAAGTCCAAGAGGAATAAGAGAAATGTTAGGCCTGAATAAACCAATTTACGAAAAAACCTCAGCCTATGGTCACTTTGGAAGAATACCAGAAGATGACGGTTCATTTTCATGGGAAAAAATAGATAAAAAAGGTATTTTTTCTAAATAGTTTATATTGAATTAAAATAAAATCTTTATATATTGCCCTTATATTATTGAGATTACAAAATGGGCCTAAGCCCATTTTTTTTTGGAGTTAATAAAAACATGTTAAATAAACGATCTGATAAATTAGAATTACTTAGAATAGCTGAGGCTGTGGCTTTGGAAAAATCTATTGATAAAGAATTAATAATAGATTCTATGGAATCAGGAATCGCAAAAGCAGCAAAATTAAAATTTGGACAAGATAATGAAATTAAAGTTTTAATTAATAGAGATAATGGAGATATAGGAATTTTTAGAAAGTTAATAATTGTTGAAAACCCAGAAAACGCAAGCACAGAAATTAATTTTCAAGACGCTGTAATATTAAATGAAGAAAATAAAGATAAAAAAATTGGTGATGAAATTTTACAACCATTACCCTCTTTTGATTTTGGAAGAATTGCTGCACAAACAGCAAAACAAGTTATTACTACCAATGTAAGAGAGGCAGAACGTGAAAGACAGTATAATGATTTTGTGGATAAAAAAGATTCAATTTTAAGTGGAATCGTTAAACGTTTAGAATTTGGGAATGTAATAATTGACTTAGGAAGAGCAGAAGCAATTATTCAAAAAAATGAAATGATACCAAGAGAAAATATTAAAGCAGGTGATAGAATTAAAGCATATTGTTATGATATTAGGCGAGAAGCAAGAGGTCAGCAAATCTTTTTATCAAGAGCCCATCCAAAGTTTATGGAAAAATTGTTTGTACAAGAAGTTCCTGAAATTTATGATGGATTAATTGAAATTAAATCTTCAGCAAGGGACCCAGGAAGTAGAGCAAAAATTTGTGTTCAGGCAGTTGATACCTCGTTAGATCCTGTTGGAGCATGTGTAGGAATGAGAGGATCGCGAGTACAAGCAGTAGTTAACGAACTTCAAGGAGAAAAAATTGATATTGTTAATTGGTCTGAAGATCCAGCAATAGTAGTTTCAAATGCTTTGTCACCAGCAGAAGTTCAAAGAGTTAATGTTGATAGTGCTGCAAAAAAATTAGATGTTATTTTAACTGAGGAAAATTTAAGTAAAGCAATTGGTCGTAGAGGTCAAAATGTTAGATTGGCTACAAAGCTTTTAAATTACGAAATTAATATTATGACTGATGCAGAAGATTCAGAAAGAAGACAGGCTGAATTTAAAGAAAAAACAGAAAACTTTGTTAAAAATTTAGAGCTAGATGAAACATTAGGGCAATTACTCGTTGCTGAAGGTTTTTCATCAATTTCAGATATTAAAGATAGTACCCCAGAGGGCCTAATGAAAATTGAAGGAATTGAAGAAGATACAGCCAAAGCTTTAATTGAAAGAGCAAAAGAATTTTATCTAAAAGACCAAGAAGATATATCAAAAAGAATTAAAGATTTGGGTTTAGAAGATGACCTTATAAATCATAAAGGACTAACACCTGGCATGCTAGTTACTCTAGGTGAGCAAAAAATTTTAAAACTAGCTGACTTTGCAGACCTTGCATCTGATGAATTAACAGGTGGTTATGATATTATAAAAGGTGAAAGAATTAAAATTCAAGGTTATCTTGAAGATTTTGCTTTATCCAAAACGGAAGCAGATGAGCTAGTAATGTCTGCAAGAAATATTATATACAAAGATTGAGTAATGAAATATGGAAAACAAAAAAACAAAATTAACACTTTCTGGCATAGCCAAGAAATCAATAGAAAATATTGAGCTAGCTAAAACTCAAAGTAAAAATTCAGTTGTAATTGAAAAAAAAACAAGCAAATTTGCTCCAAGAAGTAATTTTAGTAGGCCTGCTAGTGTGAGATCAAAACCTGCAGTAAGCCCAGCTGGAAGTTTTACTCCAAGAACCACTTCAACACCCAAAACATCCTCTCCAATTACCAATGATTATGAAAGACGTAAATTAGCAGAACAAAGAGCAACTAGAAGACTTAAGGGTAATGCTGGAGATAAGGATTCAAAAAGTAAGTCAGGTAATAAAAGAGAATTAAAATTAACAGTTTCAAGAGCTCTGAGTGACGAGATTGAAGCAAGATCAAGAAGTATGGCCTCACTTAAAAGAGCCAAGTTGAAAGAAAATAGAGAACTTACTAAAGAAGAAATTAAAGAAAGCTTAAAACCAATAAAGAAAGATATAAATATTCCAGAGGCTATTACTGTTAGAGAATTAGCAAACAGAATGGCTGAACAATCTAGCAATGTTATAAAACATTTATTTAGTATGGGGGTAACAGTTACTATCAACCAAACATTGGCAGCAGACACTGCTGAATATTTAGTAAAAGAATTTGGTCACAATCCTATAAGAGAAACAAAAGCAGAAGAAATTATACAAAAAATAAAAGAATCTAGATCTGAGAATTTAAAAAATAGACCTCCAATAGTAACTGTAATGGGACACGTTGATCATGGAAAAACATCAGTACTGGATGTTTTGAGAAGTGCAAATGTTGTATCAGGTGAATTTGGTGGAATAACACAGCATATTGGAGCTTACCAAATTGAACATGAGTCGAATAAAATAACTTTTATAGACACACCTGGTCATGCAGCATTTACAGAAATGAGAGCTAGAGGTTCAAAGTTAACTGATGTTGTTGTATTAGTCGTAGCAGCAGATGATGGAGTTAAACCTCAGACAATTGAATCTATTAAGCACGCTAAAGCTGCAAAAGTTCCAATTGTTGTTGCAATCAATAAGTGTGATTTACCAGACGCAGACCCACAAAAAATTAAAAATCAACTCTTAGAATATGAACTTATTGCAGAAGATTTATCAGGAGACACACTGATGGTTGAAATCTCTGCAAAAACAAAAAAGAACTTAGATAAACTAGTAGAATCAATTGTATTACAGGCTGAGATTTTAGATTTAAAAACAGACTTTGAATCTAAAGCAACTGGTATTGTTCTAGAATCTAAAATTGATATTGGAAGAGGTCCTGTGGCTACAGTTGTGGTTACTTCAGGAACAATTAAAAAAGGAGATTTTTTTGTTAGCGGTTTAAAATGGGGAAAAGTAAGAGCTTTAATTGATGACAAAGGAAAAAATATTAATGAAGCGCCACCATCAGCACCTGTGGAAGTTTTAGGGATTAATGGAGCAGCAAAATCTGGAGATGATTTTATAGTTTTAGATTCTGAAAAAGAAGCAAAAACATTAAGTGAAAATAGAGCTGAAGAAACTAAAGGTGGAGGAAGCCCATTAACATTTGCAACACAAGATTCAGCCTTTGCGAATAAATCTGCAGAGGAATTAAATGTTATTATAAAATCAGATGTTCATGGTTCATCGGAAGCTATTAAAAGTGCTATTAATCAAATTATTCATGATGAAGTTAAACCTAAAATTATTTTATCTGACATAGGAATGGTAACTGAAACAGATGTAACTTTGGCAAAAGCTTCTAACGCAGTATTAATTGCTTTTAATGTTAAGCCAAGTAAAGAAGCAAAAAAATTAGCTGAAAATGAAAAAATTAAAATTTCTTCATACAATATTATTTATGAAGTCTTGGACTATATTAAACAAAAAATGTCGGGACTTCTTTCACCAGAAGTACAAGAGACTGTTATGGGTACTGCTCAAATTTTAGAAATTTTTAAAGTTTCAGGAACTGGAAAAGTTGCAGGATCCAAAGTTATAGAAGGAGAAATAGTGAGTGGATCTAATGCTAGATTAATTAGAGATGGTGCAATTATTTACACTGGTAAAATTAGTTCAATTTTCAGAGAAAAAAATCAGGCAAAACAGGTTAATAATGGTCAAGAGTGTGGAATAACTCTTAAAGATTTTATTGATTTTCAAAAAAATGATACGATAGAGGCATATAGCTCAACTTCTACAGAGAGAACAGTAGTATAATGGCAGATAGAATAGGAAAACCAGTATCGCAGAGACAATTACGCGTTGGAGAGATGATTAAGCAATCTTTAGGCATGATTTTTGCTAGAAATGAAGCTAAGGTCCCAAATTTAGAAACTAACACTATTACTGTTACGGAAGTAAAGATGAGTCAAGACCTTAAAATTGCAAAAGCGTATGTATTACCTCTAGGAGGAAAAGACGCTGAAGCAGTTATTAAAAAATTAAGAGAATATTCTTTTTTAATTAGAAAAGTTTTATCTAAAAAAATAATTATGAAATTTTTACCAAAGATACTTTTTGCTAAAGATGACTCTTTTGAATATGCAGAAAAAATAGAAAACTTAATAAAACAAACAAATAAATAGGAAAATAAATAGTATGACGAAAAAAGTAGAAGAATTAAAAATGCATGAGAAGGACACTGGTTCTTCAGAAGTACAAATTGCATTATTAACAGAAAAAATTGAAACTCTTTCAAAACACATTAAGCAATTCAAAAAAGACAAACACTCTTCGGTTGGATTGTTGAGAGCAGTAAATAGAAGAAAAAAATTGTTAGAATATTTAAAGAAAAATAAAATGGATTCTTACAAAAATGTATTAACACAATTAAATTTAAGAAAATAGATAGAAGGAAATGGAAATTAGATGTTCAAAGTATATAAAAAAGAAATTGAAGTAGCAGGTAAGAAAATAAGCCTAGAAACAGGTAAAGTAGCAAGACAGGCAGATGGAGCAATCATCGCTTCATGTGGTGAAACAGTTATTTTAGCAACAGTAGTAGGAGCAAAAAAAGTAAACCCAGATATGGATTATTTTCCGTTATCTGTAAATTACCAAGAAAAATATTATGCAGGTGGTAAAATTCCTGGTGGATATTTTAAAAGAGAAGCAAGACCAACTGAAAGCGAACAATTGATCTCAAGATTAATTGATAGACCAATCAGACCTTTGTTTCCAAGTGAATTTAAAAATGAAGTTCAGTTGTTACCAACGGTAATTTCATATGACAAAGACAATCAACCAGATATTTTAGCAATCACTGCTTCTTCAGCAGCACTAGCTATTTCAGGAATGCCGTTTATGGGTCCTGTGGGTGCTTCTAGAGTTGGTTTGGTTGATGGCAAATACATATTAAACCCATCAAAAGCTGAGCTGGAAAACTCCACTTTAGATTTGGTTGTAGCGGGTACTAAAGATGCTGTGCTTATGGTTGAATCTGAAACCAAAGGTTTAACAGAAGAAGTAATGTTAGATGCTGTTAAGTTTGGTCATAAAGGTTTTGTTCCAGTAATCAAAATGATTGAGGAACTTGCTAAAGAATGCAGAAAGCCAGAATGGACTGTTGAAAAGAAAGATTTATCTGAAGTTAAAAAAAAACTTGAAGAAAATTTTACAGCAGATTTAACTAAAGCTTTTGGAACAATAGACAAGCAAGATAGATCAAATCAAATTTCAGAAATTTCTGATAAAGCCAAGAAGCTTTTTGCAGATGATGAAAATTATTCTGATTTTAATGTTAATGATGAATTAAAAAATCTTGAAAAGAAAATTGTTAGAACTGACATTCTTAAAAACAAAAAAAGAATTGATGGTAGAGGTTTAGC
>Ga0209709_10000121_pt1 | contig 71505 bp, 97 predicted proteins | sample ArcticOcean_MG_C_2_FD_187435 | JGI IMG/M metagenome (GOLD analysis project Ga0209709, IMG submission 187435) | Marine microbial communities from western Arctic Ocean - ArcticOcean_MG_CB4_136 (SPAdes) (version 2) | ecosystem: Environmental > Aquatic > Marine > Oceanic | place: Arctic Ocean... | reverse complement strand
ACAATCCAATGCTCTACCAACTGAGCTATCGCACGGTGATGCCGGCAGGATTTGAACCTGCGCTCTTTCGAACCAGAGCCTTAATCTGGCGCCTTAGACCACTCGGCCACGGCATCGTTATCAGCTACTGCTAGGATTTGAACCTAGGTGATTGGATTCAAAGTCCAAGATACTAACCACTATATGACAATAGCTCCCCGTATTTATTTTGTCTGTATTCTTTAAGTATGAAGTACGATAGAAAAATTAAAATAATTTTTTTATCGATTATAATATTCATTATATTTGTCTTAATTTGTAAAAAAACAAAAACACAGGAGAATAAAGCAGTATCAGAAGACACTGTTTGGACGTATTGGCACTCACCTTACCAACCAAAAATCGTAAAACGGTGTATTAAAAACTGGAAAACCGTAGGTTCGTGTAAAGATATAAGAGTTCTAAATAAGAAAACCATTTTTAAATGGATACCCGAAAAAACCATGGCTAAGTTTTCATCTATAACAAATAACGAAGCAAACAAATCAGATTTAATTCGCCTATACTTAATTCATAAGTATGGTGGTATTTGGATGGATGCATCTGTCTTTACAAATAGAAAATTAAGTTCCTGGGTACCAAAAGGTGATAAAGTATTTTGTTTCAAAGCGGATAGGTTCTCAAAAAAGAATGTAACGTGTTTAGAAAACTTTTTTATAAAAGCAAAACCGGGTGATAAACTCATAAAAGATTGGTTAAATATGTGTATAAATGATTTTTCAGATGATCAGTATAAAACAAAAAACAAGGAATTTCGTGATATAATAGGTAAAAATGGCGATTATCTCGTACCATACGTATCAAGTATGAAACTCATTTTAAATAATTATGAGAATCTAGTTACCGAAAGTGCAGAAAAGGGTCCGTATAAAGATACGATACAAAACGGATGGGATCCTATTAAAATATGTCAAAATATAACGTATACGGAAAATTTAGTTAAATTATACAACCAAACGAGAAAACAGTGTAGTCCTGATATTATTCCTGTAACGTCACCGAGTGAAGATTATTTACCAAATAATGTATATAACCGATTTAAGAATAGGTTTAAAACTGTAAAACACGAAAACCATAATTTGGATGTTGATATGATATATTGTATATCTATGCCACAACGGAAAAAATACATAACACAAATGCTCGAACAATTACAGACCCCTTATAAAATGTTCGATGCAATAAAACCTTCCGATCTATCCGTCGAAGACTATACGCGTTTAAGTCAGGCATATTCACCAACAAATTTACATTTATACAAACAATGGACAAAATTACCTGTAGCTTTATCGTTTTTCACGTGTTATTACGACGCGTATTTGAACGGGTACGAAACAGTTATGTTTTTGGAAGATGATATAAAATACATGGTAAGTTTAGATAAAATTTACGCCGCGGTAAAAGATTTCAAATCGACTGATTGTGAAGTTTTATTTTTAGGGTATTGTTGGGCAAATTGTGGTATGACATACCCAAGTATAACAGAACATTTGTATAGGGCACCTGTAGATACACAAATGTTATGCAATCATGCACTTGTTATGAAAGAAAGTTTCCTTAAAAGGTTTATGGAAAGAGATGAAGTTACTTTTTGGAGACATAGAAATGATCACACACTTTCGGATTACATACAATTTAATAAAGTAAACAAGTGTGTAACATCACCCGCTTATATATCACAAAATCGATCTGAGCTTGGTAGTAATAATAAAAATTCGACTAAAGATCCAACTACGTGTAATTTACACAAAAGAATTTAATCATTGAAAACTTTTTTGTTTTTGTATAACACACTGTAGTGGTTTTTATTCACTTTATAATATTCATCTCTTTTATGAATTTTTAAAACTAATTTTTTGTTGTAATATACATTACCCTTTCCTAAATGTTCATAATTTTTAAAATTATATTTTCTAGTTTTCAAATATTTTTTATTTTCATCCAAAATACTCTTTAGTAAACCGGGTCCAGTAATATCTAAATTATTTCTACAATAGTCCCTGTTTTCAACGTTTTTTACTATTCTATCTATACACTTTTTATAAATTTTATTATATGGTTTAGATACTAATATTGCGTTATATACATATTCATCTTTATAATGTACTTTGGCATTTGTATCCTTAATATAATATTCTTGATCTATTAATGAATTTAGTTTGAAATCACCAACCGTGTCGTATTTTATATCCAGGTATATACCACCTTTAATGTACATTAAACAGTACCTCCATAAATCGGCTTTATAAGCAACAGGTTTTAACGTATTATACGCATTTAATACACGGTTACCAAAATTAAATTTTATAAAATATCGACATGCATCATCATCAAAGAAATGAAATTGAAAGTCTGGATTTTTTTTTCTTAAAGAAATCATACCTTCCTTTATAGTTTTCGGTATATCACGACTATGCCATGTTTGGTAAACATGTTTAGGTATAACACTAATTTTTTTATAGTATACTTTATTATAAACTAGAATAAGTATAAGTAAAAGTAAAAGTATAATTATAAATGTATTAACCATTATAATATACCTATATTTTTTAATACCATGGTATGTCCTGTGGACGAAACCGACACCCATCTTTTAAAAAGTCAACAAACTTTTTAAATTCCGGTTCAGATATATCGGTATTTTCCATCGAATTGAGAACGTTACCGACATATTCATTATACTTTTTATGATTACCTCTGTGTGTAAGTCTATTCTCACGTAAATTACCAATTTCACGCGGCATCATGATTATATTCTCACTCGCGTGGATATCATACTTAACCTTTTCAATAATTGGGTGACTCTTGAACTCTTTTGGTATAACGTGATGGTCCTCAACGTTACGAACATTCCATCTAAGTTTGAATGTTCGTCTGAGTAATGAGCCGTATCGCATACTATAGTTTTGAAATACTTCTACACCGAGACGCATCATTGAATCTTCCAATTCATCAACTTCTTGCCATGCCGCAAAACACTCCTCTGATGTTCCCGAAACGTAACACTTTTCATCCGCCTCATCAAGTGCTTCCGCGAACCTAAACTGAAGTCGCGGGTTCTCGAACGTTTGAAACGCAATATTTATTTTTTTACTATACGTATTTTCAAGAATGTTCTTACGTATTTTTTTACGTTTGTTTTCCGGGCTTGGGGGAATTGAAGAAACTCTAATCATTTACTTTTTAACGTAATATATCTTTAACACGTTAAAAAGTAGGCGTGATCCCAGCGGGGGTCGAACCCGCGACCTCGGCGTTGCGTTTGTGACGATAAAGTCACTTAGGTATACCTAGTAGTGTATAAGCACCGCGCTCTAACCAACTGAGCTATAGGATCATATCTATACATCAACCATAAACTTTAAGCCAAATACTACTTTTATTAATCGCAAAACGTACTCTTTGTATTCAATCATTTGTGGTGTACTATACTATATAGTTTAAACTTTATACCCCACACGAAGGGTGAGACTCTAAATCCATTGATTGTCTCGGTGTTTGTAATTTATTATCTGGTGTTTTTGGGCGTGTCATCCATTTTTTTATAGCTTTCGATACGCGCGAATCGTCTTGTATTAGAGCATTATTTGAAATTATACTCAACCCGTTACACACGTCAGGTTTGTTTTCTTTATCGGGAAACGTCTCGTTAAACGCCTCTATTGTGTGTCCGGGTATATCAGGTGCTTCATCAAGTAATCGATCGTACTCTAAACGCACTTTATTTACAAAATCTAAAACGTCTTCGCGATATTTGGTTTCTAATGATAATTCCATATCAATGTTCCTATAAAATTTTGAGTATTGTACGGACATGACAGAGTGTGCTTCCATCATACGCGAAGAGTTGTTAAACTTCGATATTGATGTGAGTATGCCCGCGACCACGTTCAAAAACGCGAAAAAATATTGAAAAATAACAATTTTTTCTTTTTGTTCATTCGACATATTTTGATCATTAGGACTTAGTACTGCAAAACCACCAACACCCGTAATACTCGATATGATTATACACGGGTACGATAACCAATCGTTTTGTTTCTTATAAAACATACGCGCGTGATTGTGTAACCATCGGTATCCGGCAGCTTTTTCAGCCCACCTGATTAGGAGTTGTTCTTGTTTTGGACACCAGTGATGTTGTTCTGGGGTATCGTCTCCCATTACTATTTCTTAGAAAATAAGTATGCATATTCCCGTGCCATTGTATCAACACGTTCATTATTTACATTTCCGTTATGTGCCTTAACCCATTTAATATCAACTATATCAAATTTACGCATCAAATCAATCATTTGTACCCATTCACATTTGTTTTTTACATCATCACCTTTAGCTGTTTTCCAACCATTACGTTCCCAATTTTTAGACCATTCTGTTAGACCCAATTTTACATAATTACTATCCGTAAAAATACGCACGGTTTTATGTTCGAGTTCCAAAAACTTTTCTAAAACTTTTATAATCGCAGTCATTTCCATAACATTATTTGTGGTAATATCTTTACCACCCTTCTTTTCGATTTTAGGTTTTGTATTTATAAGGTATGCCCAACCACCGGGACCAGGGTTACCTAAACAACTTCCATCTGTGTATGCTTCAATCATTTATAGTATACACAGGTTTAAACTTTATACTTCAAAAGTTTGTTCTGATTTATACGGGAAACAGTAATAATAACATTTAACCACTGGATTAAACAATAAACATGAACCAAACACACTTCCAAAAATTATTAAAAATATATATGTAGAATCCATTTATACAAAAAAGACTTAAAATTTTAAGTATTTATATATTAAAATATGTTTCACAAAGATTGGGATGAAGTTACTATACACGGTAAAAGTGTTAATAAAGAAAAAGAAAAAGAAAAATACGTCAAGTTCATGGGTCAAGAAATTAAGTTACCGAAACGAAGTCAGTATTCAGGTAAATCACCTGAACAAAAACTAGATGAAGCCGAATTATGTGGTACATATATAAAAGTGAGTAAAGAGACAGGGTTAACAATTCAAAGGGCGCGTGTTATAAAACAGTACACACAAAAAGATCTCGCGAGTCTTATAAACGTATCAACAGATATCATCTCTTCATATGAATTAGGTAAATCAATCCCGGACCATAAAATAATGCAAAAACTGCGTCGAGTTTTGGGTGTTAAACTCTAATCACTATCAATATGGATAATACAATAGGTAAAAAAATTCAACGTATACGTATAGAAAGAAGTCATACACAGGTTGAACTTGGTCATAGAATACGAGAAACTTTAGATACGATAAACAAAATTGAAACGGGTAAACTTGAACCGAATTGGTACATACTTGAAAAAATACAAAAGTATTTTAAGATTAAACTTTAAAATTTGTTCTAAATTTTAAAATCTAAATTTTATTTATTTTTTAAATTTTATTTTTTTACTATAATCAATAAACTAAGAAACGCTTAGTTGGAGAACGCGAGACCGCCCATACCCGATTGCACACGGAGAACATTGTAGTTAACCGCGAACATGTCGAGGGATGGAGTAGCCAAAGAGGTGCCCGTAAGATTCTTGAGCTTGATCGCAACTTGCGCGTTGTCGATTCTGGAGAAGTTGCAAGTACCCGTTGGTTGATGCTCTTCTGGCTTAAGCGCAAAGGAGTACGAGTAGACACCTGGGCATGGGGAGCCAGAGTGATGTTGGTATGGTTGCACTTGGTTAAAGTACTTACCGGATTGTTCCTTGAATCTGTCTTGACCGTTGAGGACCAACTTGAAGGTTTCAACTGGACCGACGGAGGCAGTCGCCGAGGTGGCACCGTCTTCTTGCCACGACTCAGTACCACCATTGGTACCGACAACAAGAAGTGGTTGACCAACTTGAGCTGGGGTAACTTGACCTTCAGTAGACTTTTCTGGGGAGCAATCGATAACAACATCGGCGGCAGCCGTGTTGGAGCAGAAGTTCCACAAACTGGTACTCGCAGCGGAGCCAGCGTTAACACACCAGACCAATTCCTTGACTGGGTGATTGTAGGACAATCTAACTTGCTTGGTCGCGTTAGACGTGACCGAATCGGAGCCAGTGTGTTGCACTTGCTCGATCAAGTATTCATGACCCTTTTGGGCGAATCGTCTACGCTCTTCAGTGTCGAGGTAGATGTAGTTGGCCCACACCTTGAAAACGGACGTGTCCAAGAAAGCATCGAATTCCCCAGTCAAGTCAAAGTCAATTCTGACTTCGTGGTATTGCAAGGCAATCAATGGCAACGCCAATCCTGGGTTACGGTTGAAGAAAAAGATAAGTGGCAAGAAGACTTGCGACGCACCTGGAGTAACCGCGGAGGTCATTTTACCCCAGTTGGACTTAGCCGCATCGGACAAGTACAACTCTGCGTACAATCTCCACCATCTTTGGTAGTGCTTGTCGATTCTTTGACCACCGATCGACAATTCGCAGTTCTTGATCGCACGCTCAGCGGCCCAAGCGGAACCATCGTGACCGCTTGTGTTTGCGAGAAGCGCTTTCGTCTTGAGTTCGACGTACATGTCACCGACCAAATCACCGTTTCTGGCGACAGTCACGGAAACGCGACCAGAGTTCGCGGCAGTACCGTTGACAGTTTGTTCGATGTTTTCCATCGCGAAGTTAGTGTGGCGTTTGTAAACCGCCTGGAAAAAAGTTACTTTTGGGTTACCTGTAAGGTAGACATCTTGGGCGCCATAGGCGACGAGTTGCATGAGACCACCGGCCATTTTTAGTTTGTTTGTACTATACACTGAGATTTTTATTTCAGATGATTTCGCGAAAAAACACGGTTTGATTTTTCCTGTGTTATATAAATGTCCAGCCAAAACGAAATTGATACCCCACCCGAACTTGAAAGTGTCGATGACCACCCCGAAATTATTGAGGAAGAAGAAATTTCTTCAGAAGAAGAAATTGAAGATTCTGGATCGTTCGTTGAAGATTCTGATATCGATGAAAATGATATCGATTTAGATGATTTTGATATGTCCGAGAATCCATTATCGGATACAAATATGTTATTGAGTTCTGTTCTCTCCACAGAAGAAGGGGAAACGGTCTGTTCTGCACTTGTAAACATTTCAAGACAAATTGAAATGCAAAACAAAATATTAATTAAAATGTTATCTCAACTTCAAAAAAAATAGACTTAGAAAATAAAGACCTGTATTTATAAAACATGACGGAGATTTATTACCCCCAAAAAAATCCGGATATTGTACTATCATCTAATATTCTTATTAATACATCTATCGAAAGATTTAATTCGGAAGAATTATTGAATTTCTTATGCAAACTTGAAAAGTACTTTCGTCTAAAATCGTTAGAACATACAAACCCTTTCAAGCTTGGATATATGTTTTTTTGTGATAGTGAAGAACTTGGTGAAAATGGTTTATGCAAAGAATTTTCTTATGAAAAAACAAATGAAAAATATACAACTTCTATTCAAAGACTTGGTACACTCTTCAATAGAGCTGATACACTTGGAATATTAACGATGGAAGACGAAGATTTTACCATATCTCGCCGAATTAACCGTATAATTGATCAGCTTGATGACGCCTGGCAGATCATATATCGGTATAATAGAACAGTACAGAGAGTTGAATTTCCAACGTGGGCTGAAGCTACTGTTAAATCTGACCCTACGATTTTTAGAACGTCTATATTCGACGTCGAAAAATTGAATACTTTTCAAAAAGCTCTTACTACCATCCTGAAAGAACTATATGAAAGTAATATCAAAAGGTACAGGGGATATTGTTGTACACAAATAAAATATAACGGGTTCGATACACGTGCATGGAATCAAAAAGAAACTATAAAAGAATATGTTAATCGTATTGCACCCAAAGAGTCTCGTTTTGAATTATGGCAGGAATTAACACATAACGGAACTGGTATAATCGATCAGGTCATAAAACATCTCGGTAACTGTTGTGATATGCAATTTCCCGAAATTGTAAAAGACAGGCACGTTTGGTCTTTCAGAAATGGCATTTTTATCGGTAAAGAATGGTCTGGTATAAAAGAAACATATAAAACCGCTTTTTATCCATACGATTCAAAGGAAGCTTCAACGCTTGATCCTTCGATAGTAAGTTGTAAGTACTTCGATAGTGATTTTGTAGACTATAGTCACGTGAAAGATTGGAAAAAAATACCAACTCCATATTTTGATAAAGTACTCAATTCACAAGAATTTCCGAATGAAGCATGCAATTGGATGTATGTTATGGGTGGTCGTTTAACATTTTGTTTAAACGATATTGATAAATGGCAAATTATACCATTTTTAAAAGGTATTGCGCGTTCGGGTAAATCGACACTCATAACTAAAGTTTTTCAAAAGTTTTATGAACCAACGGATGTGAAGAAACTTTCAAACAACGTCGAGAAAAGATTTGGTTTATCGGGTATTTATGACGGGTTGATGTTTATTGCACCTGAAATCAAAGGTGACTTAAATCTAGAACAAGCTGAATTCCAATCAATAGTTTCTGGTGAAGAGCTCGCAATCGCCGTTAAATTTGAAACTGCAAAGAATATAACTTGGGACGTACCAGGTATACTCGGTGGTAATGAATGTCCAAATTGGAAAGATAATTCGGGTAGTATTTTGAGAAGATTGATGACATGGCATTTTAAGAAGCAGATTAGAGATGAAGATACAGATCCGTTACTCGAATTAAAACTTGAAAAAGAAATGCCTATTATTTTACAAAAGTGTGTAAGAGGTTATTTGGATTATGCTCAAAAATATCAGGATCAAGATATATGGAACGTAATACCGGAATACTTCAAGGAAGTTCGAAAATCTGTAGCAACAGTTACAAACGCACTTGAACACTACCTTCAGTCTGATAAAGTTCAGTTTAACACTGGTGGTTTGAAATACATGTGTCCAATTGATATATTCAAGGAAAGGTTCTTTACTTACTGTATGCTTAATAACTTACCAAAACCGAGGTTTAATTCAGATTTTTACCTTGGTCCATTTAGTAGTCGGGGTATAACCATTGAAAAATTGGATATTGAATATAATTTCAGACAGTATAAAAACAAGGATATCATAGTAGGAGTTGACATGGTGGCGGAGGAAGAATATTAAAATTCTCAGCCTAGTGTAAGTATGGACCCGCGTCAATTTGTGAATAATTCAAACATACAAATACAACGCACAAACCCTGTACAAATGGCAAATCCCGTGCGATTAATCCCTGGATCTAATTCACGGTCACAAGATAGTGTATTTTCGGAGTTAAGAACCGGAAGTTTAAAACCAGGTATATACAATATATTAGTAAACAAAGACTTTTTACCAGAGACTCGTGTAGATTTACTATACATATTAAAACGCAAACCAAAAGGACATGCATCTATTGCACCAGGTTTATCAATCGATCTTAATGAAATAAAGGGTATATACGGTCGTTTTCAAACAGGTGCTATACACACGAGTAATTTTGGTATGAGAGGTGATTTAGATAAAAATTTCTTTTCTGTACAACTCTCCGGATACACGACAGATGGTATGAACAAGAAAAATTTTAGTTTTAATATATATAGAAACGGTAAAATACGTTTTTCGGGAGGATTTTTGGGTTCAAAAAACCTAAAAAAACAACCGGAAGCACTACGAAAATATTTAATAGACACCTACACACAAAAACAAGGATTTTTATACAATGATATCAAATACAATAATATTGGTGGTCAGTTTTCAACAAACGCAAATTTTGATTTAAGTAGAATAGCGCAAGAAAACCCACTGAAATCATTTATTTCTTATGAACCAGAAAGATCACCTTTTCTATACGTTGAATACAATGAACATAATTACATTCTTTCATCTAAATCTGGTCAGCTCGGTGCAGGTATAGTACAGATACAAGGTGAAAATAATCCAGATAATCTCGAAAATGCTTATGTTTTTGGCGTGGAAATGATTAAAAAATTGCATGAAATGGGATATACAATGGGATTGGTAAATAAAAACGTTAATGCATCTATACCATTGATTAAAAAGAAATCTAAAATAGGAGTTTCTACGTGCCCAAAACCTAGAAGACCACCATGTAAAGAAGGTTATGAAACTAGAAAAAATCCACAAGGCTACGAATGTTGTTTTAAAATACCAAAAAGAAAACCGGTTAAGAAAAAAACAAATTCTAAATCAAAAAATATGAAGATAACGTACGATAAAGATGGTATAATGAAAATTGGTGGTCGAAAATGCGAACGTCTTACAAAACCAGTTTTACTCGATGTTGCCAAAAAATTGGGTGTTGTTGGGGTAAAAAACCGAAACAAAAAAGAATATATTTGTAAAGCACTGGATAAATTAGAAAAAGGTAACTCTAATTATAAAATAAATGATAAGTTGTGTAAAGATATGAAAAAAGAACAATTGATTACACTCGCTATTTCTAGTGGTATATCCATAGACGATAAAGATACAGTTAAAATTTTATGTCAAAAACTTAAAAATAAACCAAACACCCCAAATTCTCCCAATGCTCTCGCTAACGAAATTGAAAAAGAAATGTTAAATAAAATGAAAAAAAATAAAAGAGTACCTGTAAATTTAAAACGAAAACTTAATAAAACAGGTATTAAAAATGATTTAGTTAAACTTTATGGTAAATATTGGATGAAAAAGTATGGTAACGTAATGAACATTAATGAAAATGTCAATGAAGTAAAAAAAGAATTGGATCGTATGGAATTAAAAAAGAATTTAGTCACTAAAAAAAATGGCGTTTTAAAGAAGGGTGAAGCTAATAAAGTAAAGAAAGATATGGTATACCGATTTAAAATCGATAAAAAACAATATTTTAAACGATTGTTATTAGAAAAAGAAGCTAATAAAATATATGGTAAATTTGGTAAAAACACCGTAAACAAGGTTGTTAATTATGCTATATCTTTACCAAAAACACCTTCGTTAAACAGTAATAAAGTGATTAATTATATTAAGATGCGTAGAGAATTTAACGGTGCACCAGTCATCAAATTAAATAAAAAGAGACCTACACCACCTAGACCTAAGCCCAAAGTTGTTAAAAGTGTAAAAAAAAATATTAAACGTCCACCTATTAAGAAGAAAGTTACACCACCTAAAAATAAAGTTGTTAAGCGATTAAACTTTAATTCGAACTCGAACTCGAACTCAAACTCTAAAAGTAAAACTAACCAAAATAAATTAAAAAACTTATACAACAACTTTAATAAATTTACATTAAAGAATAAAGACAAGAAGTAAATAGTACAATGGAAAATCCAAGAAACTTTTTACTTTATAAACTTAATACCAATAAATATAATAACGTAATAGATGATATGGAAAAAATTGATAAACTTATAATATCAAACATTATCGATACTATGTATTACACTATATGCGATTACATAAAAACGTCTAGGAAAGAAAGTAATAAATATATGGGACGTTTAGAAATAAATTATAACTATACGGATGAATTTCACGAATCTGTAAATCCAGAAATATATATGGAAGAGACACGGGAAATTGATGATACAGGGTTAATTATGTATATATATGACAACTTCCAAAGAATGGAATCTACTAAACATAGACGTATTATGTTTTACTTGATGAACATGTTATATTTCGATTTATAACTTTATCTGGTTCAGATATCTGTTTAAGGTGTTTCGTGTGATATGAAAAATCGTATCCCTTGAATCTATTTTTTATTTCATCCGAAAGTGCAAAAGCTTCAACTTTTTGTGAAACTCCTGAACAAACTGATTTTCTTTCTAAATTTAGAAAATCATCTTCCATTATTACAAAACTTTTTAAAGATTCGTATGCTATATTATCATTTTCCATTTTTTCAAATATTTTCTTAGATTCACCGTGGCTCATATAAAAATATTTAGATGTATAACCTAGAATGTTAACATAGTCACGAGATGTTATATCTTGATTATCATAGTATATGAATAAAACTAAACATGAAATTAATAACCAGATTAACATATATAATTACTCATATTAAAAAAATCCTTAATTTTATGAATAATTTTAAATAATGTATCTATATCCTCAACTTTTTTAGAATCAATTATTTCAAACTCGACCTGATAAGTATGAGAATCTTCTGCATCCATATCTTGAACCATTCCCGAACATATAGTCATATCAATCGACAAATTCTTTCTAACGTAAGAAAATCGTTCTTTATTTTTTAGTTTCGGCCATTCATTATTACCGGTGTCTTCAATCGGTATTTCTTGTGACACACTAAATCTTACATCGTATGGTGAGTTATTCAAGTGTTTGAAATCCTTTGTAAAGATTTTTTCCTTTCTAATGAGTGTATCTTCATCCGCATTTTGATCAATGGTTAATCTATTGGTATCTGTTTCTCGATAATAAACTACGGATGATGAATGGACATTTTTTTCCCATCCGGTGTATATATCCAAACCTTCTTTGAACTTATAAAAAGCATCTTTACCGACATTTGTATCAAAAAACGTGCCGTTAAATTTACCTAACCTGAATTCCATTTCAACGTATTTGTCATTTTTATACTTATCTAAATGTGGTTTAATCTCGTCACAAAGTTTATGAACGTCCATTTTGTTTTTACATTTTATAAAACGCGTCTTCTTCTTAAGCCTTTTTTGTTACCTTTTTTTAGATGCACGGTTTTTTAAATTTGGGAAATACGTGTTATTTTAATTCAGCTATTCAGGTTTTATTACATATACACGAAATATCAGCACATATATTAGATAATAAATATAGCGGTGAATGTACATTTACTAGGGAATATGAAAAACTTATTCATATTTATTTAAAAACGAAAGAAACAAAAGTTTTTACAATAGGACCCGTTTTAGATGAGTTTATTAAAATATTTCCAAGATTTAAAATAGGAGAACCACATGACGCACAAGACGCAATTTTTTGTATAATAGACATACTCGAAAAAAGTTACCCTTTTATAAAAAAAATAGTATACGGTCAAGTTAACCAAATAACTATATCACCCATAGGTAAAAGCATAACGGAAACCCCGTTTTGTATTCATATATTAAATGTGGAAAGAGATGTAAAATGTTTAAAAAAAATGCTAAATACAAGTTATAAATGGAATACACTTGAAGATTATATCGATAAAGATGGAAAAAAACATCATGTTGCAACTACGAGAAATGTATTTTCTAAATACCCAAAAATACTATTTATTTCATTTGATAAAAAAAGTTTTGTGGAAATAGAAGAAGAATTAATATTGGGGAATAATGTATATAATTTAAAATCTACTATAATTCATAAAGGTATTCAATATGGTGGTCATTACATGTCTATTGTAAATCATGGTGATGATTGGATAATACAAGATGATGATACTCTAGGAAAATTAAATAGTTTTCCTAAAGAAGATAATCATTTCGTCCTGGTCTACAGTCTAAAAACTCTTTCATCTGAATGTCTTCTTTAATGTTAACAAGAGTTCTGTAAAATGTCCTTCTACTATTAGGAAACGTTTTATCATCTCTTCTTTTTATTGGTTTCCACCAAAAAGGACCATTTTCCCAAGTGACATACATACATTCAATAATATCACCCGATTTTATCCATTTATATTCTTTCATCTTATCAATAGGTATAGAAGATTCAAAAATATGTTTTCCTCGATCTTGTATATACATTTTCCATGTATAAGCACCGGGTTCACACCCAGGTGTTTCATTGCTTGGTTGTTTCTTGAAGAGAAAATCAATAGTATTTTTGTTTCTCGGTTTCCATTTAAACATTGTTTCGTGAGTTCCTATTCGAATACTCTCATTTATAGGTGTAAAAATAAGACCGTCCATCTCCTGTTTTACCGTTGGAAGATACTTATCCATAAAATTATTAAAATCGTCGTGTAAATGAAACGTTTTGACTTTCAATTTAAGTGTATCCGTTGGTAAAACAATTGCCTTTTTACATGTATTTTCACAATACTCTAAACGTTCAAGAAAATTTTTGTTTCCCACAATTTCACCACAAGACATCAGACAATCATAAACCATAAACATATTATCGTATAATTCACCTTCAAATATTGTACCTTGATAAGCTGTAAGTCTAAAGTTCAATTTAACAGTGAACATTTCCAATGCACGATTTATAAATACACATATTCGTTGATTTCCGTATTGAATTAATAACATCATATATCTTACACCGTCGGTCTTTTCACAAACAACGTAATCATTTTTTGATAAAATATCGAAATGTTTTCTTTCGATGGATATTGGTTGACACCCCGGAAATATACCCTTACCCAAAGTACCCCATGATTCTTCCATGAATCTAATCGCATATTTGTAAAGATGATCTTCTTTCTTTACAAAAATACGTACCATATGTTTTATATTTTAATTATATTCTTTAATTACTTTTAACACCGTATGCGTTTAAAATATTACTTATACATTCATGGTTATATGTCATGACCAACTTAGCTTTTGTATACGCATGAATTTTAACACCGGATTCTTTAAATTTAGAAAACATTGTTTCCATTTTAGGAAAAATTTTAAAATTAGATGTTTTTTTATCTTTTAGGTGTTTAATTACATTTTTTGATAATATAAGCCATGATTTTGCACATGTAGTATGTACCGAATATATACCATCGGAAATTTTTTTATTCCGATCGACCGTAGTGTCAAACGACAATCCTAATTGTTCAACCGATTCATTCGATTTATTTTTTACTTTATTTTTAAACATCTCCCAATCTATACCTTCTTCTACACCTGGTAAAACAAAACAACCAACACCCTCGTGATTTTCAAATAACATGTTTAATGAACCATCATCTACATGAATACCATAATCAATAAAAAATAATCTCTCGTGTGTTTTCATGTACCTATGAATTATTTCTGATACTTGAAAAGGGTCATCGTTTACAAAAACAACTTCATTTTCAATGTTACCCCTTTGTAAACACATTAAATTAAATCTAAGAATAGTGTGTAAAGTTTTTACGTGACATGATTTATTACGTGTAACTATTATAGAAGCAAATTTCATTTTATATATTAAAACTCTAAACCTTAAGCCTTTCTTCTAAACAACCGGAAAATGGTAAATTACCAATATGCCCCAAACTTGTATGAACATCTGCATAAATTTTACCCCCTATTTGTTGCCACCTTCTACAAAATGCATAATCCTCTGAAAGATATCTTTTAGTATCCGGGTCTATCATACAATCAAATATGGCACAATAATCATCAAAATCACGATTTTGGTGATCATTCTTACAATTTAAATCGGTATAATGTTCATGCATTTTTTCAAAAGCTTTTCTTTTTATAACCATAAAACCAGTTGGTCCATCGAGAACTTCGACAAAACCATTCTCAACACTTCTTTGTGTAGCTCCTATATTTGCAACGAGACACGAAGAAAGCATTGCCATATCCCTAGTATCTCCATTTTCAACTGCTTCTTTTGCTTGATTCCACATTACAACTTTTTTAGGGTATAAAGATACAGAAATGTCATGGTCAGATCTAACTAAACGAACTACAGATTTTGGATCAAAATCAATATCAGCGTCAATAAATACAAAATGTGAAGCATCAGATTTCTGCATAAATCTACCTACCGCTACATTTCTTGCGCGATGAACCAGACTTTCGTTTTCCGTTGTATCCAAAACCATTTGAATACCTTCCCTTATAAATTCTAGTTGAAGTTTTACTATACTTATCATGTATTTTTCTAAACAAACACCGCCATAACACGGTGTACTTATAAATACTTTAGGTTGTACAGTCATTTTATTAAATTTAAACGCCTTTATCCTCTAAGTAATTTTTTATAATACTTTCAATTTTATTAATAGTGGGTATAGATACAGTGCACTTTTCATTGATTTCATTTTTAGTCACGCGATGTTTCAATGTTATATATATTATAACAGAAGCAACACTGTTTGGTGTTTTACTCATAAGATCAGAACACGTTTCCAATGTAGAACACATTTTGTTACATTTTAATCTCTCTTCTCTGGAAACGTCAAATGAATTTAATAACCTTTGCATCACATCATGTGGTAAAGTAGTGTACGTACTAGTTGTTTTACCCAGCATTACCTCCTTAAACATCTGTGAAGTTCTACTTAAATCCTTTGGTTGAACAGAAAACATATCGGAAATTTCTTTAGTAGTTCTTGGAATTTTAGACATTCTACAAGCAAATAATACACAGTTTGCTTTTATACCAGTTCTAACGGCACCCCTTGTTAATTTTTTATCATTAAATTTTTTATACATCATTTTTGCATCTTTGACAACAGTGTCTGGTAATATAAAACATGCTTCTTCTATATCTTTGTATGCATGAAATAATGACCTATCTCTATGATTCATTGAATGGTGAAAATTAATCTTCGCCATTCTTTTATTTGCATAACTCGAACTTCGATTAGTTGCAATAATAGTACCTTTACCCCAAGCATTTGAAAATAATTCAGGGTTTACATTAGGAGCACTACATCGCGAAGGATCGTTAACTTTTCCATCTTCTGAAATACCACTTGTCCATTCTGGACGTTCATCTATACATGTATTATCAACTAATCCACAATCGGGACATGTTGGTAAACCTTCTTTAGTTATTATTTTAGCACATTTACATTCTTTACATAAATTATTATCTACTGACTTTATTAATATTGGTTTTTTTAGTAATTGTTCCACATCGGACCAAATAGCAGCCAGTTCTTCCATGGAGTTGAAGTATTTTATAAATTTTAATATTTACCACATGAACTTAGGTTTCAGAAGTTGTTTTCATCTGCTTGTATTTTAGCAAGGGTTGTTATATTATCCACTGCTTGTTTATATAACAAAGACCCTGGACTCTTTGGTTCCCATTCTTTCCATTCTTTATCTATAACAGTGTGATTAGACGGGGGTATAATAATACCATCTATTTCATTATCCGAAACTATAAAGTCGTTTAGATCACTACCATCGTCATCCGATTCATTTATTATGTCACTCTCTTCGTCTGAATCTATTTCATCTATCATTGCATACAACCGATCCTTTATATTTACAAAATACTCTATAGATTCGTGGTGTTCTGATAAATTTACTTCCTGAACAAGCTCGTCATTTTCTTCAAGTTCATAAAGTCTAGCTCCTTTATATAGAAAAGAAGTTTCTGAATAATAGGATACTACTAAGTAGTCATTGTGAACCTCATTTACTTTGGCGTAAATTTCGTCTTCTATATCGTCCTCTAAGTTGACTAAAACTTTTATTAATTCTCCAGGCTGAATTTCTGAAATTTTAATCATTCTTAAAGTTTTCACACAAAAATATTTATAAGTATTAGCACACATGGGAATAGAAATTTTATCAAAAGAAGGATGTCAATACTGCGATTTAGCAGTTGACTTATGTAAAGAATACAATTTAGAAAACAAAAAAACTATGGTAGATAAGGATGAACTAAAAAAACGTTGTGGTGCTCAAGCGTCTGTATATCCACAAATTTTTATCAATAATAAAATCATTGGAACTTACTATGACTTTCAGGATTATCTTGAAGAAGCAGAACCAATGTTGTTACCAACATTAGATCGTTTTACTGTATTTCCTATAGAACATGAAAATCTATGGGCAATGTATAAAAAAGCACAAATGTCAAATTGGACAGCTGAAGAAATTGACTTTTCTAAAGACATGGATGATTGGGTTAATTTAAGTGACAACGAAAAACATTTTATTAAATATATTCTTGCTTTTTTTGCAGGTTCAGATGGTATAGTATTTGAAAATTTAAATAATAATTTTGCAAGCGAAGTTCAGTATACTGAAGCTAGATCATTTTATGCTTACCAAGAACATAATGAAATGGTTCACGGAGAAACATATAGTAAACTTATTGATAAATATATAAAAAATTCTCTTGAAAAAAAACAACTTTTTGAAGCTATACAGACTATACCGTGTATAGAAAATAAAGCTAAATGGGCTATGAAATGGTTTAGTAAAGATAAATCTTTCGCTGAAAGATTAATTGCATTTGCGTGTGTAGAAGGTATATTTTTCTCTGGTAGCTTTTGTGCTATTTTTTGGTTGAAAAAAAGGGGTTTGTTACCTGGACTTTGTTTTAGTAATGAACTTATAAGTCGAGACGAAGGATTACATTTAGAATTTGCAATTGAACTATTCAAAATGTTAAAACATAAACCTGATAAATCTATAATAGAAGAAATTGTTAAAGATGCAGTTTCTATCGAAAAAGACTTTATAATCGATGCATTACCATGTAGTCTTATTGGCATGAATTCCGAAAAGATGTCGGAATATATTGAATATGTCGCTGATAGATTATTAAAACAAAGTGGTCACGATAAAATCTGGGGAACTAAAAATCCGTTCGATTTTATGGAGAATATATCACTTGATGGTAAAACTAATTTTTTTGAAAAGAGAGTTGGTGATTATGGTAAGATTGATGAAGATTCATCTTCAATTGAGTTTAACGAAGAATTTTAATTCATTGTTATACTTTTACCGTTACTACACTGACACGTCACAGTTTCCGCATTATTAAATTCTCCTGGTAATGCCGAGTCTGGAACACTTGTTATATCGAAAGCACCCAACGATAACCCCGAATCCATTGGTGAAAATTGTGTTTCTGACATATCTGGTAATGGGAGAGGCATATCAACCATTGGTGGTGATACAATTCCCATCATTGCAGATGGAGCTACAGATGGGGATGGAGCTACAGATGGGGATGGAGCTACAGATGGGGATGGTTTAATAGGCTTTTCTTCAACTAAAATAGCATCTTCTGGTATGATTTGCACTGGACTGGGTGATGGTTCGGATTCTATCATTTCAAAGCCTTCTCTTCTTATATTCATCATACCCCACGTAACTAGAAGAAACACTAATGTATGAAACATTAAACCTTTACCTGTTGGGCACCCAGTTGGACTGGAAATCCATTTACCAAATAGTCTACGCGTTATTCTAAATGTATCGGGGTTTGCGATTATAAAGAAAACTAAGGCGGACATAATAGAAATCAAAAACTTTTGTTCTTGTTTTTTACCCTTACATCCGCACCCGCAATCATTAAATAACCAACTTTTTTTGTGACCTGTACAACTCGTCATTTTTATTAATATACTATTAGAAAAAAATACACTTAAAGTTTTTGAACATATATAATATACAAAAAAAATGTCTAATAATATTCAAGTTTCCAATCAATTCGAACCATCCGGTGTTATTTTTAGTGCTCTGAAGAAAAATAAAAATGGTGGTAAATCAGTCGTTCTTACACGCAGTGACAAAAAGAAACTCTATTTACAACTCCCTTTCATGCGTTCACCCTTTGGTTTGAGTGCATTCACGGATGAATCTACTAACAAAACTTCATATTCACTCGATTTATCATTTGATAATGACAATGAAGAAGGTCAAGAATTAGCAAATAAACTGAGAGAATTGGATGAAATCATTCTTAATACAGTTGCAACTAATTCTAAAGAATGGTTGGGTAAAAAATATGATATTAATGTCATTCGAGAAGCCCTTTATAAACCATTGGTTAGACCGGGTAAGGAAGGGTACGCAGATACACTTAAGCTAAAAGTTCAAACAAATTCTTCTGGGGATTTTGTATCAGAAGTCTATAATTCTGATCGTGATCAAATTAGTATGGATGAGATTGAAAGAGGTCAAAGGTGTATGTGTATTGTTGAAATTGGTCAGGTTTGGTTCATTGATAATAAATTTGGTGTTAGTGTTCGGTTATCTCAAGTGTTATGTGGCGAATCTAATAAACTTCCCAAGTTTGCTTTCCAAGGTTTGGATAACGATGGAGAATACGTAGAAGAAATCATGAATGATCTTATTGACGAATAAAATATTTTATTACATTAGTCATGGAACGCGAACAGCATTTAAAAAATTTAAAAAAATTATCTAAACTTGCAAAAAATAAAAATAAAAATTCAATCCAGAAAAAAAATTTAGGTAAAAATCTAATTAAAAGTATGCAGGGTATGGGGTGTGATCCTGCAAAATTTTTATATTTACCAACTAATAAATCCATCTCACTTTCTATAGAAAACTCTTACTCCTTGGGTACTAAAAAAATTGGTCAGGGTGCATTTGGCGATGTCTATATGGGATGTATAGATAAAGAATGTAAAAAGAAAATTGCTATAAAAATTGTTACGGGTGAAGATATATCGCACGAATATAAAATAAGTAAACGCATTTCTCCTTACGGTGGTATAAAAGCTTACGCTATAGAAAAATGTAACAACGTCACGTTTATGTATTCTGAATACGCAAATAATGGAACTTTAAAATCATTTTTGAAAAATAATAAAGATAATATATTACCTATACATTTTAGAACTATAGTTACACAGGTTTTATACAATTTGTATAGAATACAAATAAAATACCCTACTTTTAGACATCATGATTTACACACGGATAATATACTTATAAATTATACAAATCCATCTCGTGTTAAACTATTAAAAATAAATAACTCGACATTAAAAGTTCATGACATTGGTGTACACGCATTGATATCAGATTATGGGTTATCCACTGTAAATGGTATTAAAAACCCTGAAATAGACGATGATTCAACACTATTCTATAAAAAGAAATCGGGTATATTCAGGGAGTCGCATTCTATGTATGATGTACATTACTTTTTGAATGTTATAAGACAGGAAATAAAAGAATTTAAAATCGAAAATGGTATGGAAGTAGTTCAGTTTATAGAAAGAATATTACCATCGGAATATTTAGGTGTTAGATCCGATAAAATAATTGATTTCCGACTTCGTGACAAAGACCATTCGAAATTACCAACGTTTAAACAAATATTTAATGATAGGTATTTCTCACCTTATAAAAAAGCAGTGGTACCTATTGATATTACTACAATTATAAAAAGAAAAGTGAATGTTAAAATACCACAAAAAAGTATAGTAATGGTGAAGAAAACCATGAATGAAATAAAGAGAAATTTAGCAAGTAAAAATGTTAAAAAGGTCGCGTTAAAAAGACCCGGTATTCGAATTCGTCCAAAATCAGCTCCTAAACCAATACAGAAAGTTACTGTGTCAAATAAAGGGTATATAAAAGTAGGTACACGTAAATGTCAATCTTATAGAAAACCAGACCTTATAAAAATAGCTAAAAGTATGGGTATAAACACAGACGGTAAGACCATAAATAAAATATGCGAGTCTATAAAATTAAAATATATTAAATAAGTATATTAACATGATCGCTGCTCTATTACTTCTATTAATAGATGTGTATATTCTTGTAAACATGACTACGAAAAAAGAAACTAAAATTGATACACCAGCAGCGGCAGTGGCAGCGGTGGCTGGGACTAAAACGGAGTGGACTGTTTATGGTACAAATTGGTGTGGATGGACTAAAAAACAATTGGCTTATTTAGAAAAGAAAGGGATACCTCACAAATTCATCGATTGCGAAAAAGGCAATTGCGATGGAATTGAAGCTTTTCCAGTTATGAAAAGTTCTGATGGAGAAGAAGTTGTAGGTTATAAAGAAATTTAAATACCACGAACAACAGCTATCGAGAGCGAAAGAATAAACGCATCAAGGAACGTACTGATTGGCTTAAGCACAGTAACGTGCTTAACAAGGGATTTGTTCCACGCGAATCTAAGTACAAATGTACTGATAAGAATCGTGATAGCAAATACAAGAATTTCAGTCAAAACTTGGTTCATTTTTTTGGCGTTGGCAAGGTCTCTAATCATTTACTAATTAATAATATTTTTTTTCTGTGATATTATTAATGAGAAACAGATCTAGCAAAGGGCTTCCCCTGAGTGGTTCTGAACCAATATATACTCAAAGACTTTGGGGTCGTGCAATTGGTATAGACAATAACAATTGTTATGCTTATGCAGTTGGAGATTACGAAAAAACCCGTCTTCAAAAAAGTATACCAGGTGAACGGGCTGGTATTAGAAATTTAAAACATACTTACACACACTGTAAAGGTTTACCCCAAAGAGTTATTGCAGATAACCCTAAAAAAATTTATAAAGTTGATGCAGAAACTAAATGTAAACCAAATCATTTCAAAATCATGATGTTTGTTGCTCCTGGTGAAACTAAAAATTACTTTAGACAAGGGGATTTTCATTTTTATAAACAACATGGTTTTGTTGAATATAAGGTGAAAAGAGGAAACACATGTGAAAGTATAGCCAGATTTTTCCAAGTCCCATTGAGTCGTGTTAAAAACTGTGGTGGTAAGTGTATTCCCGGTAGAATATTAAAGTTTAAGGCTAACGTTTTTAGTCATAAACGTGGTTGGGCAACTGGACCACTTTTAGTCGACGCTAAAGGTAAAGCAATAACAGACCCACGGAAATCGTCTAGAGCATACACCGGATTATCTTATAAGAAATACTGTAGCTCATTCTGCGTTAAAAATAGAGGGATCAAAGTCGGTCATACTCACCCCAAAGTCGTCAAGAATACTCGTTAAATCATCCTCGTGTTCGACAGCTAATAAAATATCTAATGCATCAAAAATAAATTCGTTACTCACACTTACTGTATTTGAAGTCAATTCGTAATCATTGAATACAGTAATCTGTACCCTAAAATTAGAACCATCGAACACTTTTCGACATATTGGACACGTCACGTTGCCTTTATTTTTCCATTTTTCTATACAATGTGAATGAAAAATGTGTCCGCACCGAATAGCTTTACTATTTCTGGTCTGTCGAACTTCGTTCAAACATATGGCACATTGAGTCATTATCTAGAAGACTTAAAGAATTTTTTAATCGTATTATTACTCATTATCCTGTGTATTTTCGTTATTCGTTCTTTGTTCCGCACCTTCACAAATTGTCCGTATTTGTTCGAGAACATCGTAATTTTTTTCTAAAAACTTTTTATCTTTGGGGTCCCATTCGTGTGATGGAAAGTCAATACCACCAAATTCTTCTCGAATTTCATCTCGAAATGAAGTCAAATTAGCACATTCATCCGGGAGTTCATCGCTACCTTCCTCTAAAGACAATATAACCTCCGATCGTGATTTTAATTCTTTAATTTTGTCTTTGTGTTCTTTCTTTATACACGATTGTTCAAGTATTTTAATAAATTCAGAAGATTCCATATTATTCATATTTGTAGCTTCTTCTGATAGGGTATCGATATCATAAGTTCCACGTAAATCCCATACATTTTTTACTTGTCCAAATGGTGGTTGTAGTTTTATCATTTCTTCGTTAAATTTTTGAAAGCGGTCTACAAATGATTTACAATTATCATCCATGTTCTCCGTTTTATCAATATCATCGAAAATCGATTTTAAATCGTCTAATTTATATTTTTTAATGACATGGTTTTTGGTTCCTGGTATGAGAGATGTAAATTGTACACACAAAGATGATGATAATGTAGATAAAAAACATAAACCGGCTGCTATAGCGGCCATTATATAGTTTATCTAGATTTAAAAAAAAAGAGTGTATTTAAAAATTTAGTAGATGTTTGGCATTTTGAGAAGGGCTTTATCACAAGAACCACATTGATCTTTTTGTTGCGCCTGGGATGGTTTCAAAAGTTCTGGACCCTTTTCTTGAAGAAGTTTGCGAAAAGAATAGTTATCTTCATATTTGATACCATTCTCTTTCATGATATAGTTATTGTAGAGTTGATTAGATGTGTTCATAGTATAACATCGACCGTCAGCCATTCCTAATCTTTGAGACATTTTGTATATATTAGTATTACATTAGAAATTAATTTGTCTATTCTCGGTTGTCAATTTCCACGAATTGAACCCTAATTTTTTTGCATATTTTATAACACTTTCAATTTTGTGTCCTGAAATCTGATCGAATAATTCCTTCTTGGATTCTTCGCATGGGGAAACTCGTACATCTTCAATATCATTGATAGTGGTATTTATAATATTGTACCCATAAGCAACTTCTTTTAGTGTTTCTGCACCCGTTATTATAATCTTACCGGTACCAAAAATACTCGTTGTTATTTCTTTCATATCATTTGCTGGTTTAAATTTAACTTTTACTGCTGAGTACTTATCAGGTTCAAACGAAACTTTGAAAACATCGTCGTATTTAGAAAAGTGTCGAGAAACTTTCAAAAGATTTATTTTATAATTCAAACTGAAATTGGAATTTATCATAACAATTCTAAACGTTTCTATAGGTGCAATGAAAGATGTATCACCCATTATCAATTTGAATATATAAGAAAGTTGATTTATGATTCTTTTACAATCTATCAGATCAGAACACCCGGCAACTTGTATACTCCCATTTGGAAACAGTTTAATAGATTTTGTACTATACACATCGCGATAAACCATGGTTATTTGATTGTAAAAAGTCGTGTGTTTCCGTTCCCATACAAAATGACACTTAGAATTGGTAATCTCAGCGAGATCGAGTGTATTTAATAAACGAAAAGCACGTCTGAATTTTTCTAAATCGATTTTCTTTTCAAATTTTGATATCATGGTTATAGTTGTAAGCTTAATCCACGAAGGTCGTATTTCTTTCTGTATATTATCACGGAACTCATTTAGTGTTAGTACATACGAAAAGGTATTATTTACAATACCCCTAAAAGTAGTATCATTTTTGTGGTTTAAACACGAAATAATACTCATTTTTAATACTTAAAAAAAATATAATATAAAGTTAACTTAGGTTATTAGAACATGCCGTGTTTTAAGTGTAAAAAGAAAGGAATACCTATAAATTGTAAATATTGTAATTATGATTTTTGTTCTAGGTGTATTGTTTTAGAAATACACAACTGTGAAGGTATTAAACACAAAAAAGAAAAAGAATTAAAAGAATTAAATAATAAACTTGAGTTTACTCCAGATAAGAAATTTGGATTGGTTTAAAGAGTTTAAACTAATTAATTTTATGACACATTTTGTAAAAATAGCTAAAGAAATCATAAATTTAGATTACGGTAATTCATACATGGTTGAAATCAAGTATAATAAGTATATAGAAGGTTTCGGTTACGAAACGTTTACAGATTATTTTCATACGTGCATGAAAACACCTATGCACATTACAAAATTCGAACCTCACGCAAATACATCAATACGGTACGAAAAATTTCTAGATACGTGTATAGACAAAACTACAGAAACGAGACGTAAAATGGTTTCTGTACAATTGGAAAATGTCATGTTAGAAAATAATAACCCATATTCACTTATACGCATTATGAATTGCGTTAAGATTTTAGATCCAACTTTCATACCACCTTTAATTAACGTTTCGTGTGGATGGCAAAAACGTATGATGCGTGAATTCTGTTTAACAACTTTACCGAAAGTTATTGGAACGTGTACTAGCGATTATAGACTCGAAAAAATGTTTAGAGTACTGCAATTAATAGAATCAGACACGTTATACTAATCAATGTAGTTGTTGGTGAAACTTCGTGCGATTTTACTTCCTTTTTAGTTACATAACTTTTATCAAAATCCATTCGTTCGCGAGGTGTGAATCCGTGATCTATATTTCTTCCTGGAATGAGAGGTCTAGATAACGAACACTTATCTTCACGGTACCCCAGCCGACCAACCCCCTTTGTCAGAACACCACATGCAGGACTCACATATTCTTCCTCTGGTTCCTCTACTGGTGGTTTGTGTTTTTTATAATCATTATATTGTCGACTCGTACCAGGTGGGAAAAAATTATTCGTATCAGCAAATGGGTTTATATCACTCATGGCTTTTTCATCGTCAAGCATTAATTGACTCATGTTTATTAATACTACTCGAGATAAAAAAATATAATTGTATTATAAAATACTATCATGTTACCATTACCAGTATTAATTTTAATTGGTGTTGTACTTTCAATTTTAATAGGTTTGGGATCTTACCAATTTTATTTCAAGGAATGGAATTCGTGTGATTGGGGATATGGATGCCCAACACCGTCGACACCGTCAACTCCTACACCTTCGGCGGGTCCTGCGCCTGCACCGTGTGATGCAAATCAACGCATTAAAGGTGGTGTCTGTGTCGCATGTGGGGAAGGGTACATTAATCCAGCAGGCGACGACCCTGCGGAATTTACGGATACGTTCTGTAAAATGTGTGCTGAAAATTACCACGTATCTGGTAGAAAGTGTGTTGAATGTGGAATCAAATACACGCACCCAGCGGGCGATATTGTTACCGATGGGAATACGGAATGTAGTGAGTGTACGGTGAATCATAGAGCATCCGGCGGAAAGAATTGCGTTACGTGTGACATAGGTGCAGGAGGAGAGGGAGCTTATAGAAGCGCGGGTGATGATAGGTATGGACCAGAAACAAAATGTATTAATTATTTAAAAAAAGGTATACCAAAAGTAATAGAACTTGGGAGTGGTTGTAGAGACAACGGAAAGCAAAGTCAATATTGTTGGCGGTATATGCAACACCAAGAACAATTCAAGGCGTCTTTCCCAGGTGGTTGGACCAATGATCTCAAGTGTAAATATGACGAGGCAAATCATACAACTGATGAAGCTTGGAAAAAATCATGTCCAGGGGGAGACCCAGATGTAATGTACAGTTATACAATTCCACCGGAATGGGTACCAGGGAGAATGGTAGAGAAGGGATACAAATCTATGGGCATGGATCTTTTGGATCGGAATGGTGAATAGTTATTACATTCCACATGAATGGGTACCAGGAAAACTAAATTTTATTTTTTAATCTCAGTACACGTTAAAACATGATAGCAGCTTTACTCGCAATTGTATTTGTAATGTCTCTTATGGTTGGTGGTGGTTACTATTATTACCAGTCAATTAATACACCTGCGCCTGCGCCTGCGCCTGCGCCTGCACCTGCACCAGCGCCTGCACCTGCACCAGCGCCTGCACCAGCGCCTGTGCTTGTGCCTGTGTCTGTGCCTACACCAGAGGAACCAGAGGGTACAACTACGGGTACGGCGGGACAAGGTTTTGATAGTGAACAATTCACACCAGAGGAGTTGTCGGGTTACAGAATTGAACCAGAACCTTACTCACTGTACAAATAAACGTACTCATAATATAATTTATATCAATTATAATAACAATAAAAAAACTGTTATTATAGTTAATTTTTAGTAAAGAATAAAGTTAAGTTAATTAAAAACCAATTTTTTCATTTTTACCAAACTTTTTACCGTATGTAGTTGTATTCACGGGCAAATCATTTACTCGTGTTGGTGTATCTATATCGTGTATATATCCCATATACTGAGAAACACCGGATTGAATTTGACCAAGTGCAGTTTTTATAACAATACCGTTTATAAACCGAACCTGTTCCTGAACATTTGTATTGTGATCACCCGAGTTGTTAATAAAAGCAACGCGCATGATAGCGTATAAATCGTTTTTATTTTGATAATCGATAGCTACACCAGTTTTGTTTCTAAATTCGCTTCGAATTGCACGCTGAAGAGTATTCATGTTAAACTCAGAAAAGAACAGGGTGTTCAATGGAGTTGGACATTGTTTCAAGGAATTTATGTGAATAGCGTCGCACATTTAATATAGGCCTGGAAAAAAAGTATTGGTAAATATAAATGATAGCATCAGCCGATTTTGAATTAGCGTACAGCACAAAACCATGCAATTACGAAAAACCAATATGCCAACCACCAGCCTGTTTCGTTGGGTCGTATGCACCAATCGCAAAAGTAGGTGACCCAAATGGTAAATTTTATGTAAACTCGTCACTTCTTCAGCCCAATCGTTTGGCTGAAACTAAAGGACCAACAACTGTTAGAAGTGAAGATTTCACATGCAAGTAAAATAAACAATTTAAAAAATTTAGTATAATTAGAATTATATAATGAGGGTAATAAAACGTTCCGGTCGTGTTGAAGACGTAAAGTTTAACAAGGTCACCAACAGGATTTCAAAACTTACAAATAAACTTTCAGAAAGTGTAGATGTGTCAATGGTAGCACAACAAGTTTTCTCGTCTATGTATGACGAAATTAAAACTCATGAAATAGATACCCTTTCTTCTGAAGTATGCATTGGTTTAATAACCAAAGACCCCGATTACGAAGTTTTAGCAACTCGTATTGTTGCTAGTAATATTCAAAAACGCGCCGCAAATAACTTTAATATCGCCATGCGCAAACTCCATAAAGCTGGAATCATCACGCACGAAGTGCTCGAAGTTTCTTCTAAGGTCAAGGAAGACATTAAACATGAACGTGACTTCGAATTTGGATATTTTGGTTTAAAAACTTTGGAAAGAGGGTATCTTCAGAAAATTGACGGTGATATTATCGAAACACCACAATACTTATACATGCGCGTCGCTATTGGTATTCATGGACACGATATCGATCACGTACTTGAAACATACGATGCATTATCTCGTGGTTTATTCATTCACGCGACACCTACTCTATTTAATGCAGGCACACATAGACCACAAATGTCATCGTGTTTCTTAATCGCGAACAAGGAAGATAGCATTGACGGTATTTATGACACTGTAAAAGAGTGTGCACGTATCAGTAAGTGGGCGGGTGGTATAGGATTACATATACACGACGTTCGTTCAAATAAATCACACATTCGTGGAACAAATGGTACATCTGATGGTATTATCCCTATGTTGCGAGTTTATAATTCAACTGCGAGGTATGTTAATCAAGCAGGTAGGAGAAAAGGGTCTATCGCGGTGTATCTAGAACCATGGCACGCTGATATAATGGATTTTCTCGAGATTCGCCTAAATCAAGGTGACGAAGAAGCTCGATGCCGTGATCTTTTTTCTGCAATGTGGATTCCTGATCTATTTATGAAACGAGTCGAATCTAACGGTAACTGGTCATTATTTTGTCCAGATACGGCGAAAGGTTTATCGGATGTTTACGGTAAAGAATTTGAAGACCTTTATGAAAAGTATGAAAGTGAAGGACTTTCGATAAAAATATTACCTGCAATTGAAATTTGGAAAGCGATTATTAAATCACAAAGTGAAACGGGGACGCCATATATGCTCTATAAGGATGCATGTAATGAAAAGTCGAACCATAAACATCTTGGTACGATTAAATCATCGAATTTGTGTACAGAAATTTTAGAATACACCGATAAAGACGAAACCGCCGTGTGTAATCTTGCATCCATCGCGTTACCGAAATACGTTGATGTCGAAAAAAATGAGTTTAACCACGAAGAGTTACACCGTGTCACGAAAATGGTTACGCGAAACTTGAATAAGGTTATCGATAAAAACTTTTACCCAACAGAAAACGGAGAACGATCAAATATACGCCATCGCCCAATTGGTATAGGTGTTCAAGGTCTCGCCGACGTTTTTATCATGCTCCGTATGACGTTTGGGTCAGATGATTCTAAAAAACTTAATCGTGACATTTTCGAAACTATTTACCATGCATCTCTCGAGTCGTCTTGTGAACTCGCCGAAATGTATGGAACATACGAGACGTTTAAGGGGTCACCGTTCAGTAAAGGTATTCTCCAATTCGATATGTGGGATCGCGATCCGCAATTCAGTGGTCGATACGATTGGAATGCTATGCGTAAACTTGTTAAAAAAGGTACGAGAAACAGTCTCTTACTCGCACCTATGCCTACAGCCTCGACGTCTCAGATTTTAGGCAACAACGAGTGTTTTGAACCATATACAACGAACATCTATTTGAGAAGAACCCTTGCGGGCGAATTCGTCGTCGTAAACAAACATTTGGTTAACGATTTAAAGAAAATTGGTCTATGGTCAAAAGAAATGAAGGATCTTATGGTTAAGGCAAATGGGTCCGTTCAAAACATTATTGATATTCCTGATGATCTCAAAGAACTGTATAAGACGGTATGGGAAATGAGTCAGAAAACAATCATAGATATGGCTGCTGATAGAGGTGTATATATAGACCAAAGTCAAAGTATGAACTTATTCGTCGAGAGTCCGACGGTTTCAAAACTTTCGTCTATGCACATGTACGCGTGGAAACAGGGTTTGAAAACAGGCATGTATTACCTTAGAAGTAAAGCAAAATCGCGCCCTATTCAGTTTAGTTTAGAAGCAGAGTGTTCTATGTGCTCTGCCTAAATATTTTTTTATTCATCATGTACCTCATCATCATATACGAAACGTGTATCTCTATGATTTTGATACGTAACCAGTTCATTACTTTATGGTATATAAAATACCAGACTATATAAATGTCAACACCAAAGAAAACAAATAATAATAAATCTATTCCCAAAAGATCACCTTATACACCAGGTTTTGCTAAAAAGGTCATGAAAATGATACCAAGAAATCTCGAGAATGCTTTAAAACTTTTTTCACCAACTAAAGAGAAGAAAAAGAATAATTATAAAAAGTAATCTCATACTATATAAATGACAACGCAGACATTTGGAAATTTACAGCGTCGTTTAAGAAGAATAGCAACACAACGTCCAAGTAGAATAGCAACACAACGTCCAAGTAGATTAGGTCCTAGACACGATTTATTCGAACCTGGAATACTACCAATAAACTGGAGTAAATCAAATATGAATTTTGTTGAAGTTCCGTTACCTAGTAATAGTAATAATAACGTAGATCCCATAACACATAACAAATTCAAGGTTGGTAACGAAGCAGTTGAATATGGTATGCGAAAAAAAAGGTATATGACGTTAAACTCATTCAAAAATTATATTAAACCACGTACATTACCAAATGGTACAGAACTACGTAAATCAACAGTTAGTCGTATGAGAACTATATATAATACACCCCCAAATTCAAATAGCAATATGGAGGTAGAAAATTTATTTACACGTGAAAAATTGAAACGAAAAAATATTAGGTTTGTTAAATTCACGGAAACGAGTAAAGTACTGGGTATAAAATCAGCTATAAAACAACTCGAAAAGGAATTAAACGCGTTACGAAAAACTAGTACTCGACCAAAAAATTTAAAAACGGATACACCACAAAAAAGAACCAAAAAATATAATGATGCAGTGAAAGAATCAATAAAACTCGAAAAGAAAATTGAAAATAAGAAAAAAGCTATTAAAAATTTAAAGGAAACGCTTAAAGCTTAAAGTGTATATACAATTATAAAAACAATGGCAAAATTTATAAATGCTAAAGATACACTGAAAATTGCCAACTATGATGGACGAAAGATCTCGTTATGTACGACGGATGATAAGGTTATGAAAATTAATTTTCCGCGTATGTATATGCCTTTTGGTATTTCTGGGTTCACACCTGAAATCGGTCCTACTAAATATAATATCGACTTTGCTATGAAAGGGTGGGATGAAGAAGGTAATTTCGTAAAGAAATTTTACGAGTGTATGCGCGAAGTTGAAAATAAAATTATACACGCGGTATCGGAACAGAGTGAATATATTTTTAGTAAACACATGAGTTTTGAAGAACTAAAACCGATATTTTTTTCCAATATCAAGGAATCACCCGATCGTGAACCAAAATTTCGCGTTAAAGTTGATTCTACTATCGACGATAAAGTTAAACCGCACGTTTATGACGAAGAAAAGAAACCGTTAATTGATGACATTAAAAATGGACTATACGCAAGAAACTCTGGAACTTCTATAGTGGAAATGAATAGTGTGTATTTTCTCAATAGAAAATTTGGGGTTTCATGGAAACTTAACTCGCTTGTGGTATATGAGCCACAGAGACTTAAGGGGTTCCAATTTATTTTATAGTTTTATCATTTAAAATAAGTATTTGATAAATAGCCTGTGATTCTTTCAGCAATTTACCTTTTAATGTTATAAAAGACTTTGGGTTTAATCCCAGTTTAATTTTAGCTACACGAACAGACTCGTTCCATTTACTAAGCGTCATTATTACTTACTTTATTACAACATTTTCTTGACCAATAATTTGTATTTTTTTGTACCTTCCTTTGGTTGAAGCCCAAATCCTTTCTTTTTTGGCTTGAATACTTTGACGAGTGCTTTTTTACCTTCTCTTTTCATGCGTTCGATTGCAGATTTACGCGCAGCTTTACTGACGATTCGTCCATATTTATCTTGCATGAGGTCAGATTTCGCGAGTCCGCCTGTCGTTTTTAAAGCAGTTCCGTGGAATACTTCAGCTCTTGATCCGAATGTTTGCATTTATATTATGCTAATATTTATTTTGGCGATTCGAATAAAAATAAAATCCTACCACCAAAATTATAATACATATGAGTGCATAAATATAAGTCATTCTGGAACCACTTTCCTTTTTAGATGTAACGACACCTGGTAAGGGAGAACCCGATGGCGAAGGACCAAGTTGTGGTTTAAAACATTCCTCATTGTCTGTGTAATATAAATCTGCCTCTTCTTCTGTGCACATATTTGGATCTAAGCATACTTCACATGGAGTATCACCGTTTCTATTACATTTACAACATAAATCCATTGAATCTTCTGGTGCATTAATATTTTCAGTTTTTGCCATGTACCCTGATTTACATTTATCCTTACTGACGGGTTCACACGCCTGTGGTTTTATATCTGTGATATCACTAATATCTGTGGTACAACCTTTCATTATGGTATATTATACTTTTACATTTTAAGTTTCATCTTCAAATACTTGTATATTTGAAGATGGAATTTTTGATATATTTATTATTTCGAAACTACTTTACTTATGAGAGTTGCAATTTCAGCTAAGATAATGGTATGATGAGACATGACAAGAGCTTTTGCGCGTTGAGTTTTAGGCGAAAAATCACCGTACCCAACCGTACTCATTGTCATAAGTGAAAAGTAATACGGGTCAAGAGGATCGTCCGTAAATCCAAAATCCTCTTTCATTTGTGAGTAAAGATACCCATATAGTAAAGTTATTGTAAGAGTTATAGTTACTGTACTATATAACACAGTCTTGTTCATTTATTAATACTGATCATAATAATCCTCGTCTGAATCTGTAACTATAGGACATTCTGGTCTGATAATTTCCTTTTTCTTTCTGGTTTTTTTTAGTGGTGGATCTTCTATACCATGTTCCCTATGATAAATAACTTTATCCCAAAAATCACGCATAATCGGCATGTTTTTAGCAAACCATTCTCGATCTCGTTTTACATTTGTAAGTACAAACTCACTTGGTTTAGGCCATGTAAGTTCCTCTGGTTTGTATTGTATAAAATCAGCCTCTTCTAAATCTAATATATCCATACACAACTGTAATTGTGGCATGTAATGTTCAGGTACAGTACCATCAATAGATCTCATCATAGGACATTTAATCTCTATTAACTTACCTGATTCACTCACACCATCTGGACTCCCACCTAAAAATGAATAGTTTGGATGTGGACATAAACCCAATTCGTGGACAACTTCGTTGTATTTTCCTTCGTAAATTATACGCGCCTCGTCTTCATACTTTTCGCCGTGTCGCGTTGCTTCATTACCTGTAAAAACTGGACCTTTACCACACTTTTTCAATAAAAGTTGATATGGTGTTTCGTATTTATTAACACCTATAGCTGATGCAGCATCACTAGCTGTAAGCATACCCATTCTAAGATCTAACCATTCCTGTGATTTCTGTGGTGCGTATTCAAATTCTAACCATTTTTTGACATTGGGATGCATACTAAATTACTTAGTCTCGTAATTTTTAAGCCTGGTTTTTAAAATTCTAATTGTACCATCAGAATCTATATTTCTATCTTTACACGCTTCCACAAGTTCTTCTTTTTTCATATGAGAAAAGGGCTTGGTACGCTTCACTAATTCATTTTTTTCAAATGCACCCATACGAGATGTTAATGTTCTTTTTATAACGATATTTTCTTCAGATGAAGAAGATGATATAGAATCTTCTTCATTTTTATCACATGTAGGTTGTACGGGTTTATCAAACGATAATAATAATTTAACACTAATATAAATACCAATTATACCACCAACAATAACTAAACAAGGTTTTATCATTTTATAATTTATAAATAGTTATGTATCTTATTGTTTAAGTATTTTTATTGTGTCGCAAGATGAGGAGGATAAAAAAAGTATCTAGCGGCTAATTGTTCCGCTTGTTTTTTGTTTTTTGCACAACCTCTTCCCAAAAATGCGTTATTAACATAAACATCGATGAAAAATATACCATTATCGTGATGTACAACCCTATAATCAGGTAAAGTGAGATTGTTTGTTTGACAATATCTCATAAGATGATCTTTAAAGTTATCGTCTATCATTATACAATTCATATCAACCATCTGTGGATTGTTATATATTTTTAGTATAAACTGCTTAGCATGAAGTAAACCGAGGTCCATGTATATAGCACCGACGAGTGACTCAAACACATCTTCGAGTATCTTTGGATTTTTATACCAGTGATTACGCATACCCTTTTCATCCATTTGAACCCATTTATAAAGTTCAAGTTTATTAGCTATATTAGCTAAAGTTTCACCACGAACAAGTTTTGTACGAGCTTTTGTAAGAAAACCTTCTTGTTTGTTCTCGTATTGATCAAATAAAAATTTTGTTATGACAAAACCTAACACAGAATCTCCTATAAACTCAAGTGTTTCAAATGACCCCTCTAAAGAATCATTCTCTTTTAATACAGATTTGTGCGTAAATGCTTTTTGGTACAAATCTATCTTAGATATTTTTGTACCAACAAGGTTTTCGATAGAAGTTCTATCGATAATCATGTTTCTTTGTTATATTGTATATATATTTTTTTAAGTCAATTTATTTAACTTAGTTTACTTTTGTTCGACTTTTGTGTAATGTGGACTCAAATATTTTTGTAAATTCAAAAATGTAATTTGAACATCGTCCGGTGGTTGAAGAAGGTCCTTCAATTTTTCATCCAATACAAGAACTCGCCCATTATCTGGGTGTTTCAATCCATTGGCGGTGACGTACTTATTAATAGCTCGAGTAACGGTACTTCTAGAAACAAGTTCACCTTCTTTCAAATCAAGGAACTTTCTAAGTTTCTCAGAAACAGCTTGTTCGCGATTGAAACCGTTATTCTTGGCACGAGAAGCTGCTTTTTCACCCGTCGGGTCATCTTGTTTAGATTTGATTTTTCTACATATTTTAGAGAGAGATTTAACTTCACTTCGGAGAGCGGCAATTTCGGTAAGGACAGATTCGATAGACATTTTATATATGAATTTAAACCAAAACCTTTAAGTACTTTTTTTGATAACTAAAATTGTACTTATAATTGTTAAAATTATAGCCAATAAGATGATATATTTAAAAACATTATCAAGTCTAATATTCGGTTTTATATAAGCAAATGCATATGGTTGTCTAGGTCTAACATTTTTACATTGACCAGGGCACCCACCTGCACAGCAGCCAGCTTTACATGGTAATAGTATACCATTTTTTCTAATACCACAAACCTGGTTTGTGTATGGGTTTGATTCTTCTGTACTCGCATAACATCTACATTCACCGAATATTTCGTCACATGTATTTTCGTCACTCTGACAATCCATATTATTATATAGACAATATAATAATGGTAAATACCAACATAAAAACAGTAAAAAAATTACCTAGAAATTTTTATTTATTGTTTAACGATTATACGGATAAGAATATAGAAGAATGGGTAAAAAAGAAAGTATGTTTTGGTGATAAGGTTTTATACAAATATATTTCAGTGTATAGTCAGGATAATATAAAAAAATTTAGATCTAGAGTAAACAGGCTTCATAAGAAAGAATCTTTTGAAGAATCTGCTAAAGTACTCGTAACAGAATCGATACGTCCTTTATTACTTGATATAATAGATGATATAACAAAATTCTTAAAACCAATGGGTGATTTAGTTTTGAGTGGTGGTGAAGCTGTTAATTTCTATTTACAAGCAGAAGATAAAATTATAACATCGGATATAGATACTAAATTTGTACCCAAAATGAAAGCGGATGATAAATATTTTGGTAAATTACAAGCCGTTAAACTTTTATTATGGAATAAACTTGGAGAAATCGCACAACGTGATAATTATAAAATTATAGATACGGTTCTTAAAGAAACTAACCAATACTTTACGAATAAAGATATTAATAAATATAACTTAAACAATGCGGCATACAGAACCAATTGGGCTTATAAAGTTGCAAGATATATAGGATTAACCTCGGCTACAACTAAAAAATCAAAAGGGTATCACGTTACACGTAGATACTCGTTAATACCTAAACGTAAAAATATAAAAAATGCGTCTAATGTACTCATAGATGTTGAATTATTTACACTGGATATGAAGTTTCGTTTGTTCAATATAAAAACAGGTAAAAATGAAGATATGAACTTTGGCGGTATTCTAGACATCGCATTTATGCGCCCAAAACAACTCGGATACGACGTTGCCAAAACAAATACCTTTTCAACTGAAATGAATTACACAAACATGAACAGGGGTAAAATATACACGATAAAATATAAGTACTTAACCATACCTACAAAATCATACCTTATAAAAGACATATTCATGATGCAAAAAATGGGTCTCAGAATGGGTAAAGCCGAAAAGGATAGGAAACGTATGATCGCTTTAGGTAGACTAATGTCTAAAAAGAGGATTTTAAGTACAGATTCTATAGATACAATTGCAAAAAAAGTTGGTATTAAACTCGGTAAACCTGCACACACGTTCCGAACGTATACAAAGGTGGGACCAAGTGTTATGAAAAAAGCTGCAAAGATCAACCCACAAAAATATAAACTTTCAACAACAGCACCTTCTAAACAAAAATTGAGTAAAGATATATTTTACGGCTTAAAATCAAACCATAACACTATACAAACACCCCCGAATTATTTAAGAACGCAATCAAATCAAATATTCAACCTTGAAAAAATGAATTGGAAATCAAATCCCAATCAAAACTATGTACGAAATGAAATGGATTTTAGACCAACCAAACCCAGACCATTACCATCTAAAATACGTAATGTAAATATGGAAGAAACCCTATACGGATTCAAACCAGTTAGAGACCAATGGGTTCCAAAACCAGTTTTAGAAAAATCAGCAATGATACCTTTTATTGGTTTAAAGAAATGAACCCAATGTAATATATAAAAATGATTTACAATAAACCAACAAAAGCAGACGATGGTATGCGACACGTCGCAGCATTCACAGACGAAAAAAAGAGGTGTTTTATCCAATTACCATGTGTAAAGGTTTTGGATACCGATTCCGAAATGGGAGAAGTATCATTCGAAATTACAGGAGAAGAAAATCAGGCGAAGATCGAATCTGTTCATGAATCTAGTATTGAATCCGCAGTCGAAAATGCGGTGGAATGGTTTGGTAAAGAATTATCAGAAAAAACGGTTACCAATGCTTACACCAAAGAAGAATGTTTATCAACGGACAAAATCGAAGCGACTCGAGTTTTTAACTCTAAAAACGAACAAGTTGATTTTGAAACACTTTCTCCAGGTACGACATGTTCAATTTTTGTTGAATTCTCAGGGCTCTGGTTTGCTAGAAAAGCATTTGGACCATCATGGAATATTGTTCAGGTAAAAATTAATGAAGAGGAAAAAAAGGGGGTAGAAGAAACTCAGGAAATTGAAGCATACCCAGACGGGTGTATGTTTGAAAACTCAGATTCGAAATAAAAAAAAGTATTTACTATATATAAAAGACATTATGAAGATGAGCAAAAAAATTACCCCAAGACAAATAGGAATTACACTTGCTGTCGCAGTTGTCATCTACCTTATTTTCACTAACATGAGTTCCGGATCCACTTACTCGGTCGAGGAGCGTATGTACGCACCATTGGGTGACGGACCATCCCCAACCGCGAGCGCTGTTGCGGATACTTCGGCTTCTTGCGAAATGAAGTCGGGTAGTGGTCTCGCTTCATCCCTTCTCCCAAGAGAAGTCGCTTCCCAGGAAGATTTCGGTGAATTTGCACCAGAAGACATTCTCGCGGGACAAAACTTTCTTGAACCACGCGCCCAAATCGGTTTCCCAGAAACTGTCGGCGGTGCATTGAGAAATGCTAACCAACAAGTCAGAGCGGACCCACCAAACGGTAAAGAACCATTCGTGTGGAATAACTCCACAATTGCCCCAGATACTATGCGCAGACCACTGTGTTAAAATAGTCATTTAAAGAATACAGGTATTATTTATAAATAAAAACAATGTCGTCGTCAACGTCAGACGAACTTTCTAACAGCGTCTCTAAATTGGTTGAACTAAACAAGCAGATTACAGAAGCCAAAGAAGATATAAAGATTTTAGTCCAGGCGGAAAAATCTTTAAAATTACAGGTTAAGAAAACCATGACCGATAATGGTTTAGATGTTATAAATCTTAAACAAGGGAAGATTTCAGTTAAGATGAGTAGCAGAAAACAAGGTTTAAACAAGACCTCAGTTAAAGAAGGTCTCGTAACATATTTTGAAGGAAACGAAGAAAGAGCCGAAAGTGTATTAAAGTTTATACTCGATAGCTTACCAACAAAGGAATCAACTTCGCTCTCTCTCACGGGTCTCAAAGATAAAAAACAACAAGAAAAATAAAAATGGTTTGGAACCAATACGTCTATGAAGCCATGAATGGCAACGAAGCAGAACACAGCGACATGGAAGACGATTTTCACACGAACGAACCTCTACATATAAACGATTGGGAAGAAGTACATCATGAACATCTTCGTTATATGTGGGGAATACTGCAACAGTATTTAGATGACGCTATTATGTCACATATAATTTTAAAATTTGCAAATTATGACGATTTTGTCGAATTTTGCTTTTATAACTCCGAATACGGTTCCTAGATTAATATGTAATGAATATATATACAAACATGATACCAGATATTACATCCAATAAAGTCGCCTTACCAGCCGCTCTTTTTTTAGCACTCAGTCCAGGAATACTTCTCAGGACAAATGGTTCAAAAATTGCGTTCAGAGATGGTCTTACGGGACGAACCGCCGTTTTATTTCACGCTCTCGTTTTCTTCCTCGCATTCTCACTCATTGCCAAATCCATGGGTTTGGTTCTCACAAAGACCGATTTAATCGTCACTACAACTCTCTTTATCATTCTCAGTCCAGGTATGCTCTTGAGTATTCCACCAGGATCAAAGGGATTGTTCATGTCGGGTCAAACCAGTATTTCGTCGGCAGTGGTTCACGCAGTTGTCTTCGCGACAGTCTTCGCTATTTTGAGAAAGCAATTTCCTCAGTATTATTAAACGAGGATATGGAATACCTTGTTATAGGACCGGGTGCAATGGGAATTTTCTCAATGCTAGGATACTTAAAAACTATAGAAGACAAACTTCATAATATAAAAGAATATTCAGGTGCATCGGCGGGCGCAATAATATGTTTAATGTTAGCATTAGGGTTTGGTATAGACGACATACTTTATAAATTTGCATTAATAGATGGTAATAAATTAGTTAAACTTAATTTGAAATGTTTTATGAATAAATATGGTTTAGTTGATTTAAAACCAATCAGAGAAAAATTTGTAGATATTTTAGAATCAGATCTAACATTTTTAGATATAGAAAAAAAGATATACATATCAGCGTTTTGTGTAAACACATCAAAAACAGTTTATTTTTCTAAAGATACACATCCAAATATGAAAGTAATAGATGCACTATGTATGAGTATAGCTGTACCATTCATATTCTCATCATATAGGTATGATGGTATGGTATATGTAGACGGAGGAACTTTAGAAACTTTACCGACCTCACCTTTTATGGATAAAAAAGGTAATAAAATACTTTGTATTCGAATGAAAATGGAATCAGAATTTATAGAAGATATAAAAAGCCCAAAACAATTTGCAGAGGCATTAATGACATCAACATTAAATAACAGGCAACAAAACATAATAAAAAATAGTAAGGTTATTGATATTGATATAGGGCAGGTAGATGTGTTTAATTTTGGTATGACGTACGAAGAAAAAATGCACTTATATATGAAAGGTATAGATACTTAATTATTGTTATAAACTTTTTTGTTGGTTTATAACAATAATGGATGCATGCGATCCAGGAATAGATATAAAAAATCTAAAAACTCTTATTAAGCAAACCACAGGAGACGATATCAAATTGTCGAGGAGTCAGATATGTGATGTTTATGCAACTATTCAGGATGGTAAACTACCATTACCACCGCTTATATTAAGTAGAGATAAATCACATTTGTTAGATAGAAAATCACCTTTATCAATATTGGAATTTGAAAAACTGTTTAATTCATCGACAAAAGTTGCGAGTATTAGAAGAATTGCAAAAAAAGTAGGTCTTGCGCGTCACGCGGATAAAAGTCTTACTAAAGCACAATTAATTGATATAATTGGACGAAAACTTCACTCATTAAACATACAGGAACCAATTCGACTCAGAACTGTTCATAAAAAGAAAATTAACGTAAAATCATTTAATGTTAATTCCAATTCCAATAATTTAATGACTAACATAAAACGTGAAAATGGAAACAATAACTCTAACTCTAACTCTAACTCTAACTCTAACTCTAATAGAAACATAACGCGTGAAAATGGAATCAATAACTCTAACTCTAACCGAACTAATAATAACTATACGAGAAATGAGAACAACAAAAACAATAATAGAGGAGGAAATATGTTTAGAAAAGCGAACAAACCAATTTTCTTAAAAAATAATTCGAACACGATATCACCTTATAGAGAAGTTAAGGGTATAGAAAGAGGGCGTGTAAAAAACATGTTCTCGAGTCTTTTCTCGAGTGGGTTCAAATTAAAATCACAAAATGAAGTTAATTCCATGTCCGCAAACCAAAGAAAGTTTTATCTCCAAAAACCCGAAAAGTTATACACACAATTGAGAAACGAAGGGTATATAGGGAACGAATCGTTTAAGGACTGGCATAAACGTTTCAAAAAAGCGTCTAAAGAACACATCGGTAAAATTAATAGAGGTGATTATAAAGATTTAATTAATCAAGTTATCAAGTTTAAAAAATCACCCGGACCACTCGCATCACAACGACAAAATTCATCTAATAACGTAAGTGGTAGTACATTATCACCAACAACACCCGCTTCTTCGGTACAGGGTCCACGAACACAAACACCCGGAACACTCCCATCACAACCGTCGGTAACACAACCCATTGCTCCTACACCAAGGTCAACACAACCATCGGTAACACAACCATCGGTTAGGAGAACACTATTTTCTGGTGGTACTTCCGGTAATACAAATATAAAAAAGCAATCAATACTCAATAAAATGAGAGAAAAATCAGAAGAAAAAAAGCAAAGAGTAGAAGAAAGAAGACGGACAAAAGAAGCAGCAGCTGAATCCAGAAGACAGGCTAAAATAAACAAACAGAAAGAGATAAACAACACAAAAAATGAAAATAATAAAAAACAAAAACTTAAAAAAGCTAAGTATAATAATGCAAGTGGTTTAAGACTTAATTTGAATAACCAGAATATTAAAAGTCTCATAAATAGCCCAAATGTAACCTTAAATAACGCATCAAACAAATTCAAAAATTATAAAAAAAAGAACCATAATCGACTCAATACCTTTTTAAAGTCCAATAACGGGACGTCAAAACTGAATGAAAATTCAATAAAAGAATTACATAATATACTCAATGAACCACGATCACTCGGTAATACAGTCAAAAACGCAAAACAAAAAATCGAACAAAAATTTCGAAATAAGGAAAATACAAATACGGAAGCGCGTAAACAGTTCATAGCGGAACTCGAACAGTTTGCATCAAGTAGATCTCTTAACAAATCGAGTAGAAATGTACAGCAAATTATAAAAACACAAAGAAATACGAAAAGAAACATTCAAAATGGGAACAGTAATAAATTTGCAGGTAAAGAAATTACAACCGCACATAGAATGATACAAAAATTGGCAAATGCTAGAAATGCTAAGAGAATAGAGGAAATAAGCAAGTTCTTAAACGAAAATAGTAATGCAAAACAGTTTATAAAAAACATTGATGGTATTAAGAGACGTGTTTTAGCAGAACCCAAAACATCCATAAAAGACATTATTTCCGATATAAAAAAAGATATAAAAGGTTCCCAAAATCAAGATATAAAAGCAAATGCAAATGCTTTACGAGCTAACTATACGAGTAACGCGAATGCAAAAACAGTTATAAACAATTTTGAATCACGAAAACGTATCGGAAGAGGTTTATTTAGTAAGGGTGAAGTAAAGTATCCAACAAAACAATCTGTTATTAACGCGATCGAACAAAAGAAAAAGAATAATAAAAATAAGAGTAACAAAAACGCCATTAATAAGGCTACAGAAAATAAGAAACAAGAAAACAATACTGCAGGAAAAGCAGCTAATAAAGAAAAGAGAGAAGTTAACATAAACGAGTTAAAAACAAATGCTCGTTACAAAAATGAAAAATACCAAAAAATTATACAAAATTATGTAAATCAAAAAACACGTATGTTTAGTAGTAAACCCATATACCCAAATAAACAAAGTGTTAGAACTACATTAAACAAGAAAATAAGTAATAACCAAGCTAAACAAGCTCAGATTAACGCTAAGAAACTATCTAGTCAAGAATTGAAACAAAAAATGGAGGAAAAGGGGTTACAAAACGAAAAAATGAAAGAAGAGAGACTCGCTCGTGCGGAAGAATTAAAAACATACATTACGAGTTTGAATGGAAATAATTTCAAGGCTCAAGATTTTAGAACAAATGGGGTTGTTACGCGTGTTATATCGGGTGGTATAACAAATATTTCACTGGCTAAAAAGGAAGTCAATGCTATCGTTACAAAACGAAAGGGTAAAGTTAATGTGAAAAAACAGAAAAATGCAAATGTCGCGGAATTAAGAAATAAGTATGGTAATAACGCGAATGCAAAAAAAGTTATAAACAATTTTGAAAAGGGTTCTATACTACCCGGACTTGGACCAAAAACAAAGGAAAATGCAATGAATATTATAAATAAAAAAATAGAAGACAGAAAAGGTAAGGCAATAGCTCAACAAAAATTACTGGAAAATGCAGAACGAAATTCAGCCGCATTTGATGAGTTCTTAAAAACGTTTGTTGATGACACTCTGTCTGAACAACAAATTAAATCACTTTCTCCAATCCCTCGTCTTGTTGGAAAAATAAAGAAAGGTCGCTACGAATTAAAAAATGCAAAAACACGAGCAGAGACGGCAATCAAGGGAAGGAAAAAAGCTATTCTAAATGGAAAACAAGCAGCAGCAAACGCAAAAACCGGTGGTGGAAATAGTAAAAAGGAATTTTTAAAAGCACAGGAAGAGAAGGCTCAAGAAAAAGCAAATCAAACTAAAAAGAATGCTAACGAAGCACTCAAGAAAAAGAACGAACAGGATAAAAAAGCTGATGCGTCCAAACAAAATGCGATAAATAAACAAAAAGTAGCAAACGTGGTAACGAATGCGACTAACGCAATTAATAAAAGAAACGAACAGGATAAAAAAGCTGCTGCGGCTAGACAAAATGCGATAAATAAACAAAAAACTGCGAATAGCTTGAAATCTAGAGCAAATGCAATTCAAAAACGTCGGAACTTAGAATTACAGGAAAAACAAAGGAAACTCGAAGAAAAAAAGAAAGTGAATGAAAATGCGAAAAAGGAAAAGGAAAAAGTAAACCAAAACGCTAAAAATGCGATCAAGCGTAACGAAGAAGCAGAGGCGAAAAAAGAAGCCGCGAATAAGAAAGTTCAAAACTTGAAAATACTGGAAAAAATGTTGAGTACATCGACATTACCCATTAACGCTCAACAAAGGTTTAGAAATAGGGTACAAACGGAAAGTTTAAATAAATTTAAAACTAATGTCATAACCGCGATAAAAACAAAAAGAGGACTCAACAAAACCGCGGAAACGCGAAAAGAGAGGGAAAAGCTCAAGGAACAAGAGAATCAACGTAAACAACTCCTTTTACAAGCTAAACAAAAAGAAGAACAAAATAAAAAACAAAAATCGGAACAAAATTACGCGAATAAAAAACAAAAAGCACTTAATAAAATTTCCAGTTTAACGTTTAATGAAAACAAAAAACGAAATTTGTTAAATAACGTGAGAAGAGAAACAATAGGTTCACAAAAACCTCTCACGAACTTCACACTCACAGCTGAAAGGTACGCTAATCAATTTTCTAGAAATAAACAAAAAGCTACGTTTAATGCGAAAAGGGAAGCAGAGAGAAAGAAAAAAGAACAAATGAATCAAAGCACTAAAGAACAGAAAGAAAGAAACACCGAAAAACAAAGAGAACTTAAACAACAACAATCAAATAAAGCGGCGGCGAATGCAAGTGCAGCAGAAAATAAAAAGAAAGAAATTGAAGAAGAAAGAAAGAGAAAGAGACAGGAAAAAAATCAAAAACAAAAAATTGCTATGGAAGAAGCGGCAGCTCAAAAGAAAGCTCAAATTGAAAAGAAAAGAATAGCTAACGAAGAAGAGGCGACTAAGAAAAAAATTGCTATGGAAGAAGCGGCGGCTCAAAAGAAAAGGAATGCTAATACACAACACGCACGATTAATGGAAATGAAACAAAAAGCGTTAAGGGAAAAAGCAGAGAAAAAAGCTTTAAATCTTGAAAAGGCAGAAAAATTTAGAAAAGAGATGGAAATTGAAATGCAGGGTCAAAGCGATGTAGCAAGAAAACGAGAGAAGAATAAGAAAAATGCACTCGAGAGAAAAGCGGCAGTGAATAAAAAAGCTGCAGAAAATAAAGCGGTAATGAATAGAAAAGCTGCAGAAAACAAGGCTGCAGCGAATAAAAAAGCCGCGGCAAATAAAGCCTCGGCGAATAAAGCTGCATCAAATAAAGCCGCAGCAAATAAAGCGGTAGCCAATAAAGCGACAGCAGATGAAAAGAAAAGAAAAATGGAAGAAATGCGTGCAAAAGCGCAAAAAGTACAAGCTGAAAAGAAAGCAAGAGCCGAAAAGGCAGTTGCAAATAGAAGAATTGCACTAGAGAAAAAAGCCGCAGAAAATAAAGCTGCAGCAATAGCCAAGGCGAAAAAAAATAGGGCAGAAAGTAATGCACGCGTTAGACAAAAAAGACTGAATAATATTAGAACGAGAGAAATATCGGGTGGTAATAAAGTTGTTAACGAAGCTACACAAAGATTACAAAAACGTGTAGATAAATTCGTACCATCGGGATGGTCCGGTGGAAGACGTCGAGAATTTATGAATCGGGCAAAAAGAATGGGTGTTATGTCCGTACACGCGAACTTAAATGCGCGTTTACGACTCAAAAAACAAATTAATAAATCGGTTAGATCGAATAAAAAAGACTTATTAAACCAAATTCATGATCCAAAATATACTATTACCGCTTTAAATGCAAAAGTTAGAAAACCACCACCACCACCATTAAATACATAAATTAGTATAAAAGAAATAGTCTAATCAATAATAAAACATGCACAGAGGTTTATCATCCGTTATGATGAACTACGCGCGTTCTATTAGTGATGAGAAGAAAGCAAAAACTATCGTTAAGGGAAACAAATCGGGGGAAATTACGGGGAGTCGTGATGACATGCACGAAAAACTCATATATAAATGCGGGTTAAAAAGACGTGAAGTATGGGATACAAATTCAAAATCTTGGTACACGAAAGTCTATTACGTGGATGGTTCGGGTTATAACCCAGTTTTGTTTCACGATGGGAAACTCGATAAGAACCCGTTTTTTAAAGATTAAGGAAATCCGGTTTCTATCCATTTTTCGAGACCATCTGATTCTATATGTTTATCTCTGAAAATAACATCACAATTCGAATGGTGTAATATTTCTTCCATTAAAGTTTCGTCTTGCTTACCATTATCAAGTAAACTATGAACGGTTAAATAATATGTATATGTACACGGGTCTATCAATGCAGAAGATGCACTTAAACATACCGCGACCTTTTTTGTTGTTTCATGATCGTCATTAAACATTAACCTTTGAAACCATCTTTTTGCTCTAAATTTTGAAACAAATTTATAATCAGATATTTTTGGTTCTATAACACACTTCTGTTTCTTATTTTCCGATGGATCTACACTCATATTAATACTACTTCCCATTGCACCTATACCACATCCAGTTAATTTGCTACACCTACCTTCCACTGTCACTCTTAACTTTCTTTGTGACATATTTACAAATAAAATACTTGTTGGTGTCGTGTGTTTCATTTTAGATTTCATACTCCGTCTTATTAAATTACATTTACCTAATCTAATAAGTTTAGGAAATCTAGGTATTATACCTAAACACCCATTTTTAAAAGAAAAATATGGAAATTCAGCTGCATAATATTCTTTCAGAAATTCATGGAGATGTGGTTCATACTCTGAATCGTTAAATTTACGCAATATCATATTACTTACGCGTGAGAAAAAAAAATAAATGTATATACTATAAAACATGAACGCAGGACTCGCCGCGATTACTATTAGTCTTTTACTATTTTCTTTATTTCTTTACCTTGTAATAAATGGTATTAAAAATCTTTTGAATAGCATTACGATTACTAGATCTCCATCCCCATCACCATCCCCAGCCCCAGCCCCATCTCCAAGTGTCTCACCAGTTACAATAACTAGTGATGGTATCCAATTTCCAAAACCTTCGAGTACAGAAGGGTATATATCTAATAATTCATTATCAACAGAATGTGATCCAGATTACTATGAAAATAGTTTACAAATTGAAACAGGTGAAACACCCGATGCTTTTTTGATCCGTAAAAATGAATTTTTACAAAGTAAAATAGGGTGGTGTACATTAGCTGGTATTACCGATCCAAAAGGATTTGCTGTGGCATATAATTACCACGATGGGGATCATAACGCACCTGTTTGGGATAATGATACTAAAAAATGTGTATTTTCGGGAGACGATACACCATACGCGTGTTTGTATACAGAAATTAAAGATACCGAAGGAAATGTTATAGGAGTTGAAAATAACGAGGGTGAGAAATTGGAAGTAAAATTCTATAACGATTATAAATCGGGTAAATTGCAGTCGTACCTGGATGGGATAGGAATGGGTACTTCCATGAAGTTTTTAATAAACGATGATGGAAAACTAGAATTACATAGAAGTGCGAACGATGACATGCCAGCACAAAAAATGGTAATAAAACCAGGGTATAATTACCCCGTAACATTTATGATATTGAGTACTGCTATTACAATGGTGGACAATGATATTGACATGCCAGCTACTGGTATACCAATAAAATTCAAAACTCTTACTGAAGATGAAATAACAACTAATATGCAAACAGATGTAGTCGATGCTTAATGTTTAGAATCACCGTTTTCTTGTGAAGCTATACCTAAAACTTTACCGTATCCACCACCTGTCGATTTGAAATATTTTGCGCGTCTTACCCATAAAATGTCCTCGTCGGGGGTATTACCAATTCTTAAAACAACATCTTTGCCATTTTTTTTAAACATGTTAACTCGATCCATTATGAAATCTTCTGATTCTAACAAACAATACGGTGTATGTGATCCTACAATTATATACACTTTATCAAGGTTCTTCTCGTTCATGAATTTCAATATATCACTCCACCACTCGGGGTTATATTTTTTTGTATAACGGTTAATCATACCCTTTACACCTAGTTTATTAGTCATCCAATTTCCCTTATGTCTACAAAAAACGTCACCGACGCGCACGTGTAAAACAAAACTGTTATCTTCAGGCATGGTATCTAATTGTGGTTCGTTGTGTATAACACGCATAAGTTTATCTTTGTTACTACTTTCACCCTTTTTCAACAAATTAAGGTATTTTGTAGCTATACTATTTGGAAAGTTTTCTTCGTGGTATTTTACCTTGTTATAATTTGGACCTTTACCCCACATATATACATCACCCATTCTATACCTATGATATTCTTCATTGTATAGATTTTTCAATTTTAATTCCCGAACCGGTTTTTTAGTATTTATTAAAATTAAAATTATAATTAAAATTAAAAGTATAATTAAAATCATATATAATAAATATACATTTTAATACAAAAGTTAAAGAAAAAAACCGCTGTTTTATTAAGTATGGAGTGTACCGTGTGTTGTGAAAAATATAATAAAATAAATCACAAAAAAGTAACGTGTCCTTTTTGTGATTTTGAATCGTGTAAAAATTGTGTTCAAACGTATTTATTATCAAGTTACGAAAACCCACACTGTATGAATTGTAAAAACGAAATTAATCGAGGGTTCGTTGACTCGTTCTGTACTAAAAAGTTTAGAAACACGGTATACAAAAAACACCGTGAATGTGTTTTATTTGAACGCGAAAAAGCACGTATGCCTGAAACACAACCACATGTCGAAAGAATTCATAAAATGCGTACACTCAGACAAAAATACCACGAATTAGTAGCTATTATAAGACAAAACCGACTTTTAGGTATGGAAGCAATTCGTGAAGGGACGGAAAATAGTCAATACGAAATTATTATACAAAATACCATAAACCAAACCGATATAGTCGTAGAAGAAATGAACCTTTTGAGATATGGTGATATAACCGAAGATTCACCACGAAATTTCATTCGGATGTGTCCGAGTGAAGAGTGTAGAGGATTTATAGATGAAGATTATAAATGTGGCTTATGTAAACAAGTTTTCTGTAAAAAATGTAACGAAAAAATAGAAGAAAATCATAAGTGTAATCCGGAAACAGTTAAAACTATAAAACTAATAAACAAAGATACCAAACCATGTCCTAAATGTGGAACAATGATACACAAAATAGACGGGTGTTTACAAATGTGGTGTACGAGTTGTAATACTGCGTTTAATTGGAGAACCGGAAATATAGAAAAGGGAAGAATACATAATCCACACTTTTTCGAGTTTCAGAAAAGATCACGAGAACATGCAGATATACCATGCGGTGGAAGACCCACGTTCAATGAATTGAAACACGAAAATGCACCTGTAAATATACTAGACTTGTGTGTTATATTACACCAAATAGATAGAGATATAATGTATAGATACGCCGAAATATATGATGCAGATAATCACCATTTACGAATTGCTTATATGTTGAACAGTATAGACGAGACCAATTTTAAAATAGAATTACAAAGACGAGATAAACAAGTTGAAAAATTAAATGATATACGCGATATATACGAAATGTTCACGAATGCGTGTAGTGACTTAATGCGCCAATGGGTCATTGATAAATCCATTGAAATTTCGGACGATGTTAAGGAATTAGTAAAGTATTCGAACTCAATTGTCACGCAAATACGAAACAGGTATAACTGTACTTTACCAAAATATATCCATTTAATCGAATAAAAAGTATCAGTATATACTAATAATAATGGATAAATCAAATAAAATTTTGATATTATTTGCTCTATTGTTTTTATTATGGTATATCATACCCATATACCATAAACCTATAATAATAGAAAATATGATAACACACGAAGAATGTGATCACATTAAGAACCTAGCAAGTAAAAGGTTATCGACATCGACCGTATCAATGAAAAGAGATATAGACACGAAAGTAAGACAAAGTGAAACAGCGTGGATTAAACCAGGCGAAGATAAGGTCGTTAAAAAATTAATTGATAAGTGTTTAACTAGAATAGATAGACCATCAAAAAATTGTGAAGATTTACAAATTCTCAAGTATAAAAAAGGTGGATTTTATAACCCACACCAAGATGCATTTCAAAATGATAAGAATAAACGGATGTATACGTTCATAATAGCACTCAATGACGATTATGAAGGAGGTGGTACAAATTTTCCAAACTTGAATAAGACCTATAAATTGAAAAAGGGTGATTCCTTATTTTTCAATACACTCAATAATTACGAGTGTATATCAAAAAGAGCATTACACGGGGGAGTACCAGTTGAGTCTGGTGATAAATGGATATGTAATTTATGGGTACACAAATACCCATATACCACATAATTTTTTTATATAGTATAAATAAGAATCAACCATGGCTAAAGATTCAGGGAAAACAACATTTATTGTTTTCATAATGTTCATGATGTGTCTATCATCTATAGTAGCGGCTGGAGGTTTATACGTAACTTCCAAGAAAAAAACCGATGGAACTACCCTAGAAATACGAAGCGAAGCAACAAATATAGCCGTTTTACCACGTCCGGCTAATATTGTTGGTAGGTATAACGCAGCTTCACTAAAGAACGATAAGTGGGAAGATTTATCGGGTAAAGCAAATCATATATCAGCCGATAAAATTAAAGGTACACTATCGAAAGGTGAAGGGTTCAAAGGTGAATTTGTTAAAGGGACGACGAGTGATGGGTTCACGTTACCACAAGTGTTCGATAACAAAAACTGGTCGTTTTTTGCAGTCGCACGGTACGGGAGTGACGTTAAAGCAAACCAAAAACGTATATTCGTAAGTGGTGAAGCAGAAAAAAATTGGTTAATAGGACACCACGAAGGTAAGACGGGTGTGGCATACACTGGTAACCCCGTAAAAGTAAACGGCGTATCAAAAGCTTGGATAACTGATTTTGTAAATGTACACGGTACACGCCCATGGATTAGAATATCCGCCCAACATAACTACTTTGGAAGCAATGGTAAATCAAGGACAACCGGTTTTTCTTTCGATTCAGATGACCAAAAACCTTTTAATAACCCAAAAAGTTTAGGTATAAATGTAGGAATGTATACAGAAAGTGAACCAAGTGATTGGAACGTTTACGAAATACTCGTTTACGATGTAACTTTAGATGTTGTAGACCGCGAGAAGGTCGATAAGTATTTGAAAGAAAAGTATATACTCGGGAGTTTGAAATCCGGGGTTGAAATCGTCGGTGGTAGACCCAAAATAATAGGTACCGTAAAACTAAGTGTCGATGAAGGTAAATCCGAACCTTGGTACGGCGGAAAACAAAGGTTCGGGACCCAAGAAGATTGTAGACGGTACGCACAAGAACTAGGGTACCATCAGTGGGGACACTATAACGAAAAATATGATAAAGCAAAAAGGAATACGTGTTTCTTCTACGGTACAGACATAGTTGAAATTACACCAGAAGATCAGTTGAAAAATGATGGAAAAACGGGTGTAGACAATATGACGTTCGGGTGTACCCAACCATATAGAGACCCAAAACTTATGTGTGAAGCCGGTTCGGGTTCGGGTAGTTCGAATGCGACAGGTGGTGTAGCTGCAAATGCATCCGGGGCGTATTGTAAGGCTAAAAATGGATTAGTTCAGGCTAGTTCAGGTATAGATCGGATACAGGCAGAGGTGTGTGGTAACCATTGTACGAAATCCAGTTGTATGGACCCAACCAAAACTTTTACGATTGGTAGTGGTGGTGCGAGTTATAAACGGGACGAATATTGTACATGGGACAACGATCCAGATTTCGAAACTTTTTACAATACTCTAATCAAGGATGTTGCGACTCACCCAAATGCACCTATTAAAAATAAGGATACAAACAAAAACGCTATAGATTATTTAGGAAAACACTTAACCAAGTGTACTGATTTTAAATATGAAGTTGAAGGTGCGAATGCAACTAGAATATTAAAAAATCCACCGGACACTTCGCGTAGTGCCTCTGGAACTTATGTAGATGATACTATGGGTACGGGGAATGGTCAGGGGCGTCTAGATTCTGAGCAGGCTTGGTCAGTCAAGACTAACCAAGTTGGTGAATGGTACCAGATAAACAATGATAGGGTTGGTATGATTTCAGGTATCGCTATGAAAGGAAGAAAAGACTATGACCAATGGGTCAAGACTTTCAAGGTCATGGTCAAAGGTGTGTCTGGAACATGGGTAGATGTTGATGATGGTAAGGTATTCACTGGAAATACCGATAGAGATACACAGGTTAACGTGTTTTTTGATACCCCCGTGGAGGCCAGATATATTAAAATATACCCACAAACATGGAACTCTCATATGTCCTTGCGAGCTGGTATATACGTAGGAGACACGGTTGAATGAGGATATTAATTATTTAAAGATGTGAAACACTTAAATATAAATGACATACACGCGAAATATAGAACTCCTTTCGGCGGTAACGTCACTCATACCCATGCTCGTTTCGGCATTCTTCCCGTTAAATTACGCGTCTGTGGCGTGTATATTACACTGTCCGTTTAAGTGTAGGTACCATATATATAACGCATTTAATGCGAATAAGTATAGAAGCCAATTAGTATACAAAAGGTACAGATCGTTCGTACACGTTGGGTTTGTACTACTCCATTACGCGTGGAATGATAGGATTAGATTCTTATACACACTTTTTAATTTACTCGCTATTTCGGTAATACGTATTTCCAACCCTCTAACCGATATCCGCGATATGAGATATATAAACTCATTTTCGGTTATAGGTATTTTCAATTCAATAATATACATATACCACGAAAGTAAAATGTATTTCATGTTATCTACATACTTCTATATTATGGCGTTTGTAATCAATGAAGATAAGTTATATGGCGGATTATCGGATAGTGTTGTAAACTTACTACTCGTCGTACCTCAATATTTATTACTCGCGAATTACAATACTTAATGATTATAGTATATAGTAAACTATGAAAGAAACCCATAAATTCAAAATAACGGATACCACAACACCAAATGACATGGATTCCTTTTTTTATGACGTATGGTCCCGAAACGCGAGTGTTTATATTTTATTAGATACAACATCGTGTAAAAAAGTATCGTTAACGCGAATACTTTCAATTAAAAGTGTTCTAAACAAACACAGAAACAATTCAAAAAGGTATATAGATCATACAACAATACTAGTAAAATCACGTTTAGTTAAAAATATATTACGTGTAGGTTTATCTATACTAAGAACCGAACGACCGGTTTATATCACGACACTTTAATTATATAGAACACGTACTGTATGTGAAATATAATTAATTAGTTTAGTAAGACGACAAAAACGTCCCATTTTCGTCAATGATGAGTTCACCTCTATCGGATAAAATACGTCTATTTACCATGTGTTGTTCCTTAACATCGTCCTTGTTTTGTCCGACGTATGGTACGGCGTAGCCTTGTTCGCACATCCATTTGTTTACGTTCGTCCAGATACCATCTTCAAATACCCACAATTCACCGAGTGCGCGTCCGTATTTACCGACCGAGTCTCGTTCTTGACATCTCAATTCAATTTCACAATCGTCCTTATCGGATTCGACCGCTTTCGTCACCCAGTTTAAGATCTTCTTCTTGGCGTGTTTCCCGTAAACCTTTTCGGTCAAATCACGCGTTCGCGATTCTTCGGTATCGATACCGAGCAATCGTACGCGTTGGCGGATGAGTACATCGAAACCCAAATCGATAAGAACGTCAACGGTATCACCGTCAACGACTTTCGAACACGAGTCGATTTTGTATTTGAATTCACAGGGTTTTTGGTCGTAGGTCGTCATTGTTATATAGAGTATATTGGTTTAATCTTTAATTACAATTTTCTATTATTATCGAATTCACGGTGACATTCTTCGCATAAAGTAGCGATCGGGTAGACTTTGTGTAATTCTATAAATTTTCTAAGAAAAATATCAGAATGATAACCACCACCCGTGTATGATTCTGATATAGCTATTTTGAGTATTTCGGGTCTATCTTTTACTGTGTGTGCTCGTGTTAACTTCTTACCGTTACATTTTTTATCACAACCACATTTCAAACACGTTGGTTCAGTTTTGAAAAAGGTATGTACCAAATTAGCAGCGTTAGCTTTTGAGTAATGCAAAATATTTTTAGTATTGGTATTTTTGGGGAATGTTACCCTATTTTTTTCGTCGATGATTTGGATTTTATTTTTTTGTAACTTCCCGTCTATGAAATTGGTACACTTTTTCTTCTCTACCTTAAACATACACGAATTAACGTTGCGTAAATTTTCAATGTCATCGTTTATATACCAATCTGATACAAGTTCACATAAATCATCCATTATTTCATCGTTGTTATCTTCAGTAATTTTCAAACACTTTGTTTCTTCATCACGTTCAAATTTATCACCCGTCGCTAAAAATCTATAAACTTCGATCATTGATCGGAACCGTGTACCATTAGGTGAAAAATAGTAATTGTCGGTCACACCTTCGGATTTACCAGACTTTCGGGTTTCAATCTTTACATACCAATCATTATTTATCACATTCCCCTTATCTTTGAGGTATGTCTTAAGTTTATTAAGTACCTTTTCATTTTCAGATAACATGGTTATTTATTTTATATTTTTTAAAAAGACGGTATAACTTAAGTCTTTTTAAAACCTTTTTATACATGAAAAACTATTTAATCTTTAATAGTTTAGAGAGATGAAACAAATATTATCAAGGAATTATGGATAGTATAGTAGAAGAATTGAGACGTATGAGATGTGATATTGGTAAATTACATAAACTCTTTAATGAAAACTATGTGTGTCAAGAAGTGGCGAAAGAACGTAAAGGATCCATCTGTTCCGTAAATGGTCAACAATATGAGAATCTATGTTATGAAAATATAAAACATAGCTCTAAAATTGTAAAACAAGGTGGTGGATCTTCACATAATCCGGATATATATACGCAAAATGGACATATTGAGTGTAAACCGGGAAATTCTCCAGATTGGGGACAATCTACACTTAAATGGAAAGAAGGGTTATGGGTACCGACGAATGAACTTTTTCAAAAGTATATGGATAGAGTGATATTTAAACCACCACCGTTTTTAACCAATAAGGATATGACACACGCGGAATGGTTGGAAATTAAACACGATTATAAAGATGTATATTTGAGTGTAGGTGATCACGAAATTCAAAATTTCTATAGGAATAAGGGTTGTGCGTACATACAAATAAAAGGGTTCGGGTTGTATCATTTAGGAGAAGATACACTCGAGTTGGGAGTTCCAGAGTTTAAGATAGATCAAGAGATACGCATAAGGGCGAAGATTCATTCCAAGACTAAATCACAATTTTCTGTAACAGCCGCCTTTCAACCTTTAGATATTAGAACACTCAAACCGAGTGAATACTCTCTCGATGATAGAACACGTCTACCACCTAACCTATGATGACGATTTCAGATGAATCTTTACTTGCGTTCATTCCATAAGACCATTTTACTTCACGAATTTCGTAATTTTTATACAAATCCTTGATGTACTCACAATTATTATATGTCATTATCCAGTTTTTTCTTTTGTTTAAAACCCGAAAAAGTTTTTCGTGGTCGAAATTTTCATGCATGTCGCCATTTTTTCCGTACAATTTTGAATTTTCATTGAGATAATACGGTGGATCTAAAAATATAAGACCTTTCTTACCCTTTAAAAAAGTTTCAAAATCTAAATTATGAAATTCTATATCGGTTAAATTGAGATCTTTTATGCGCTGTATTGAACTTTCCGTAAACCTTTTTTTAGAAGATTCTAATGAAAATCCACCCGAAAGTGTAGCACCACTAAACGAACATCTATTAATAACAAAATATTTATACCCCTGTAAAAGTGTGTCAGGTTCGCCCATTATGGTATCTCGCATGGTACTAAAAATATCTTTTGAAACGGTACCCAAAATTTCTGTAAGTTTAGAACAAAGCTCTTTATTGTACATTTGTACAGATTTCCAAAACGATACGAGTGGTTTAAATTTATCGTTTACGATAAGTTTTGAACCATACTTAGTGGACATGAAAAATTCAAATGAACCACCGCCGAAAAAAGGTGAAATTACGAGAGATGTATCGAACTTTTTATCAGTAACGATATCATCCAAAATTTTACATGCGCGTGTTTTACCACCGGGGTATCTAAGGGGTGATTTCATATAATTTATATTACGTTTATTTTTTTAATATATTTATTAAATTCTTCTAATTTTAGTTAACTCATTACAAAGTTTCAAATAGTCACCTTCGGGTATGATATTTGAATTTTTGTCCAGAATTTCCATGATATTTTGTGTCGGTAATAACATGGCAGGGTTGATTTCATATTCACTTTCATCGTCGGAAGTATCTATCGAATCAGAACGTAACCAAGGTGTACCAGTAATTCTTCCCGAATACCTATATTTTTCTCGGATTTCGTCGTGAAAATCTTCAATCGTTCTAAAAAGATCGTGTTGGTTCCAAAATGTACCATCCAATTGTGAAACGTAACTCATATCTACTTCAACATATTTTGAATTTTTATCAACTCCGAGAATGACGTTATTCTTGCTGAACATGTTAAAAAGAGATATAGGTTCTATATACCCACCACCATTCGGAATACGTGAATTTTTGTTGTCATACACAGCTACATAATTATACGAAATCACTGGTGTGGCTGTAATCTCGATATGTTCGGTTGGTCCAGGTATACCACCGTTACATTCTTCATACTTGACAATTACACAAATGTGACAATCTTTGTTTGTGTTAGGTATAGTTGTTCGGACAAGGTTTGAAACAAAATTAGTCGTATTCATTTTAATTTTTTATTATTTTGAATATGACGATGCAACTTAAGTCTTTTTCAAACCTTTTTTATAGAGTAAAAAATATTAGAAAAAAATGTTAAAAGGTCTCATAAAGGTTTTCAAACCTGTCTCACGGATTTTAGCCCTGACGGGCTAAACGATACACTTTACATGTCTTTTTGATAGAGAAAAAAATGATTTTACCCAACATTCTCAACATTTAAAACATTTGTCTTTTTTTCAAAAAGCTCTTTTTTTTTGTGTTTTTTTTAAGGTCTAAATTCCGTGGTACACAAATCCAAACCAATTTTATATACATATACATATACACTTATATTATTCAATCAATATTTAAACTACTATTACTAAATGAAATAAATAAATGTTTTAAACATTTATTTAAAATATATATATGAATTAAAAATTCTCAAAATTGTAGATAAATGTGGTCAATTAACGAGACAAACCATGTCCTTTTAATGTCTTTATGATAGAGTAAAAAAATACTTTAAAAATATGTTAAAGGTTTCACAAAGGTTTTCAAACCTGTCTCACGGATTTTAGCCCTGACGGGCTAAACGATACACTTTACATGTCTTTTTGATAGAGAAAAAAATGATTTTACCCAACATTCTCAACATTTAAAACATTTGTCTTTTTTTCAAAAAGCTCTTTTTTTTTGTGTTTTTTTTAAGGTCTAAATTCCGTGGTACACAAATCCAAACCAATTTTATATACATATACATATACACTTATATTATTCAATCAATATTTAAACTACTATTACTAAATGAAATAAATAAATGTTTTAAACATTTATTTAAAATATATATATGAATTAAAAATTCTTAAAAATTCTTAAAAATTCTTAAAAATTACGGTATAATTGAAACGTATTTTAAACCAATATTTTCTATAATCTATGTCTAAATTCCAAAGAATATTCATTATATTTTTTCAAAATATTTTCATATTTCTGTTTATATTCGACTAATTTTCTAGATGAATGTGTTAAAGAAGTATCAAGACTCTCGAAGTTACCTAAATTTATACTATCCGATATATGCATATTATACTTTAGTGATATTTCATCCAAAGCGTCTAACATTTCTTCGGCAAATTTTATACCTTCAATAATGTGTTTATGAATGTGTTTATTCGGTGGTAAATTATTAGCCATAGTGTTTTAAATATTAAATATTAAAATATTAACTAAGGTTAAGTATGTGGATGCTATTGTGTCGACCAATAATTATACCCTTAAAATTTTCCGAACAAACAACCATGGTTAGTACCGATATGTGTAAAATAGTAACGGTATCTCCTACAAACGATGAAAGTAGATATGTTATAGATATAGTTGAAGATGCACCTGAAATAAAAATAACACCGCCACAAGAATAAAAAATGAGGATATTATACCTAAGTTTTTTAAATATAAATAAATAATCAAAAATTAAGAATAAAATGGTAAAAACAAGATCACACACAAAAATCGTAAAAAACAAAAAACTTAAGCGTTGCGCTAAGATAGGCAGCGTGTTTTTACCGGAAAAACGGGGTTTTACCGTGGTAAAAAACACACCGGGGACTGGCAAGACAACGCACAAGCGATTCATCCGTGGTAATAAAAAAAATCATTTGAAACGGATAATGAAAAAGAAGCTAAAGTGTGCGCGCTATGAGTGCGAATCCGGTTTCGAAGTATCGGCTCACGTCACCTGCCAAAATGACGGTAGAGACTATATTGTGCCCATGTGCGCTCGATGTAACAACCCAAAAAGATATAAACCGTTTTGGGTCTCACCTTATATCGAAATGGCATCTATCGAAACCGTCTACAGTCAACATCCGTCAAAACCGATTGGCAAATTTGACATTTTGGTTTAAATTTATAATTTAAAGAGTAAATTGTTTAAATTATAAAATGGTAAAGGAGTATGCCGAACTCGTATACAAAAACCTTGGTCCCGGCTATAGCGAGTCTGTATATCATAAGGCATTTGAAGTCTTACTCCGAAAAAACGATATTCCATACGAAACGGAAAGAATAGTTCCTATAGATTTTATGGGACACAATGTAGGTAACTTACGCGCGGATTTGATTTTGAACGGTGAAATCGTACTCGAACTCAAAGCCGTGAAGAATATGACCGACGTAATGGTAACTCAAGCACAAAATTACTTGAAACTTACGGGGTTAAAACATTCGTACCTTATAAATTTCCCACCAACACCAAACGTTGAGTTAGAAATTAGATATGTTACTTTAAATTAATACTATTTTTACGTGTATTGAATAGATTTTTCCATTTTTGGAAGTTACTTTTTGTACCACCTTTATTTGGGTGTTTTATTAACGCACCTTTCCTGTATACCTTTTTTAAATTTGAAAGTGTTTTTGCATTTTTGAGTTGTTGTCCTAATGATTTTGATTTCTTAACAGCTTCCTCTTTCGCTTTCTTAACAACAGCTTCTTTTCGTCTTCTATTTTCATTTCTTTTTCTCACTGCTTCTAATTTTTCATTTTCTTTTCGTCTTCTATTTTCATTTCTTTTTCTCACTGCTTCTAATTTTTCATTTTCTTTTCGTCTTCTATTTTCATTTCTTTTTCTCACTGCTTCTAATTTTTCATTTTCTTCTCGTCTCCTTTTACTTATTCGAGGTGATTTTTTTGGTGAAGGTGAACTAGACTCAAAATCAAACCCAAACCCAAATGGACTAGACGGTGGTGAAACTTTAAATCTTTCCTGATACTCTTTAAAGTTTTTACCTGGATTTGTGTTGTTGTAGTATTCCTTAAAAGTTTCGTATTTGATTGGTGAAGACTTTCTCTTACCCGTGTTTTTGTATCTAACTCCTGGAGATCTTGCATAGTACTCATCATTATGATAGGGTACTGATAGACTATTACTCGTACTCATTAATATAAGTTATATTATTTTTCGGTTTCGGTATTCTGTTCTATCTGATTTATCATATACATAATAGGTATCATTTGGTATATTTTTTTCCATTCACTTTTTGACTCTTCATAATATGCCTTGGGGTCCTTAAGCCCTTCTTTTATAATTTCGTTTATCTTTTCTGTGTAGAACCTGATTTCTTCTAAACAGAAATTGTAATATGGGTCGCTCATTACTTATTATGAAACGCGTTTCTTTAAATATTTAACTTACTTTTTGGACTTTTGTTTTTTTAACATTTTTACGTTTTAATAAATAATCGTTCATTTCTTCAATCATACGATTTTTTTGTGACATCGTCGAGCGCCTTAAATTCGTCATCGAAAGTTTACGTGAGGCTGGATCAATCTTAGTTACATTTTTATTAAGTGGTAAGAGAGATTTAAGTTTTTTGGGAGTTACTTTTGTTTTATTTTGATTCGGTTTGTTTTTAGCAAATTCTTGTGCAACTTTTGCAACTGAAATATTGGTATTTGAACGAATTGTTTTACCACCCATTTATTATACACACGTATTTATTTTTTGGAAGTTTTCTTTTTTGGTGATACTTTTTTTTTCGTTTTGAATGGTGTTACCATAGTTTTAACATTTTTTGCCGATTTCCCGAGCGTGTTTGACATATTTCTTTGGGTTCGCGTGAGAGCTTTCCCTTCCTTTTGGAGCTGATTAAGAATGGCTGACAAAGCTTTTCTGAATTCTTTATCGGCTTGCATTTTTTATATTAAACGATATTTTAATATTACGGCTTTAATTTTTTTATAGCACCGTTAATTATATTCATTTCTCTCTGAAGTTCCGATTTTTTCATCATTAACCCAGCAATTCGGATATTTTTACGATTAACTGGTTTACGAACACTTGTTGTAGGTGTACGCATTTTTTTACCCATTATGAATGGGCTATTTGGGTGTTTGTTTCTAGTATTTTTAAAGAGTTCTGGTGTGTTTCTCTTTTTTATTGCAAAGTTTTTGAGCATGTTACTCAAACTGTTATATACAACACCTTGACGCAATGGGTTCTTTTTCGCCTTCGATTTTGTTTTTGGTTTTGGTTTTGGTGAATTTGGGAATTTATTATTCGTTTCCTTTTGTAACTTTTTAGAATTGTTATTACGCACTGGGAACTTATTATTCGTCATTTAGTATATATTTAGATTTTAAATCGTTGGTATATATTCCCATTTTAATGTTTTGCACATTTTCTTCCAAATAACATCTTGTTGATATAATTTTTCTTTTGATTTTAAGAGTGGAAAATATTTTAAGTATTTATCTTCGCTTAAAAGTTCACAGAATTTATAGAGCACGTAGGAGTAACTTAAAAAATTTTTACGTTCCGTCGGACAATTATCATCAAATGGTTTTTGTATATCCTTGAACATGATTCGTAATTTTTCCTCAAGTTCCTGTGGCATTTTCGGTGGTGATAGACCACTTAAAATATTTGTTATGTAAGGTACGTGTTCGTAATACTTATTAAGTTTAAGTTTTTTTAAGAGACCTCTAACTCGGGCGTGTGTAATTTCTTCAACCGTTTTTATTTTTATTTTTTTCAACTCGTTTCGCAATTCTTCTATAACTTCAATAGGTATATTAGTTGTTTCTTGTGCCTGAAACTGTGATAACCATTCGTTAAAATGATTTTCTCTTTTATATGAATAATTTACGATTTTTTCGGAAGTTTCCTGTTCTTCTCTATACGTCAACTCTTCACTTATAAGACAGGCTATAATCAAACCACATGATTCACATACGAGGTCACTTGTATTTGTAAAATGAAACACGTTACTGTCTGGACACGTGGGACACACTTCACGTTTCTTTTCTATAGGTCTATCGACGTTAACTTTTTCAACATCGATGAGATAATCATTGAATATATCTTTCCGTTGTAAACCTACGGTTTCTTTACAATTAAATATATTATTGGTAGAAATTTCCTGTTTTGAATCGATTGTATATTGATTCATATATGGCATACATTGTATTATATACTGTGACATTTCACTTTCATATAAATTTTTATTAGTAGGTTCTTTTTCTATTAGTTCTTTCCAATTTTGGACTTTGTTATTATACCTACTTAAAAAATTACCTTCCATATAATAACTATATAGAATGATGTTCAATCTTTTAACTACTGTTATTATTTGGGTATACGACAGTTTTAAATTTATAGTGAGTAAACCGGATTATAAAATTATACATACATCAATGGAATATTTCACTAATGAAATCATACCGGATGAAGATACGTTAGACAACTTCTGGTATGACGAGTATAGAGAGTGGGATGGTTATTCGATGTCACATTACAAATCTCTGAATGGAATAGATTATAAAAATACATCTATACCTGAAAATGTAGAAAAAACGATTATTCGGATAAAATATTGGTACAAGGATAAAGTGTACAAATACATAACGTATGATATGAACCACGAATGGCCACCTATAAAAAAACCTGGTATTACATTTAACATGCCAATGTCAAGTGTACATCTACTTGATTCGCACGATAAACCTGTAAGAGACCTATTAAATAAAATTAAAAGATACGCTGGACCAAGGAATGATTTTCATAACCAAAAAGTACTGATTAGAGATATGTTATATTACGATGAAGAAACTTTAAAAGAAGAGTATCCCACGATACGTTTAAAAAATATTATTGGGTTTGTAAAAAATATAGAGACATCTTCATCATATATTACAGATTTTCGGATACCTTAGTTGCCAAATAAAATTTTAAGTCTCCTAAATTTGCAACGTTATATTTTAAAATTAAAAACCTGTTTTGATCTTCTTGCATAATTTGAACCGTTGAACACATACCTGTTGCCTTTGTAAAAATGTTCATGTATCGAAGTGAATATATACCTGATATTTCAGGACTTTCTTCTATACATTGGATTATAGTTTCTTGATTTGCAAAGTCGCCGTTGCAATACAATTTTATAATATTTCCGACCCTTGTTATTTCAATATCGTTTCCTATATTGAACATATCTCTACATATTCTTTGAAAATCGGAAGATGGCATTGGTGTTATAGTTGTCATATTCATAGAGGGTACTTCAATTTGATTTTCATTTATATCGAGAAGCTTTAAATCGAATTTCGTACACGTTTTCTTAGTTTCGTTATGTATTTCTATGTGCATATATTCCCGACAATTTATTGATAATATAAGAACATCCGTATTGGATATAGATTTAAGCAGTTTAAATGTATTTGCTACGTTTATACCGGCTATAATTTCACTTTCACATTCGTATTCTTCAAAATTATCAGATGATAAAAACATATCTACGAGAGATGTTCTCGCGGTATCTAGAGTGACTATATACACTCCATCTGGTTTGAAATATATATTAACATCGTTAAGTATATCTTTGAGCACTTCGAAAGTTGATTTAAAAGCAGAAGCTTGTATAGTTGCTAACTTCATTTAGATTTAAAGTGTAATCATTTCTTTATACTAATTTTTAGTGTCCTGTGTATGTGAAGTATATGCTTCATTAACACTCTTATTTATCTTAGCTTCGAGTTCGGCTGTCATTGCGGGTTGTAAAGAAACACCATAATTATCAAGACCAAACATTTCATTTGTGTTTTCACCCTCTTCTAAAGTTGTCATATTACACTCACCGAATCCACACATTTCGAGTTCCTTAACCGGTAATAACGAATCTAACCAGTTTTTTATTTCATTACCTACTAAAAGTTTTCCATTTTTAGTTAACATTGTTGGTACCCTGCTTATTTTATTCCTATATTGAGGAGGTATACCACGTTCATTAATATTGTGATAAGATACAATGTTTTTCAATTGGTTATTTTTTTGTATATAATCGATTATATCCAAACTGTGGTTACAATGTGGGCTATATATCAAAAGTGACATTCTAAAATTACATAGTAAAAAAATATTGTGAATAAAATCACAGTAAATTAAAAAATAAAAATAACAATTAATACTAAATGAATAAGATCATTGTTGTTGTAGTCTTTCTCCTGGTAGTACTATACGTATCCAGGAGAGAGGAGAAATATGGTGGTAAAAATGACTTGTTCGAATCTGACGAACCAACACGATTGGCTGAATACAAGGAGACCGAGGATGCTATAGTTATAACACATGATCTAATGAACGAAATCGTTTTACAATCAAATAAAGCCATTTCTAAAAGAACGGGTTTATGTACTTATATTATCGAAACAACAAGCATGAAATTATATAAACACAAAACTACCGGTGGTAAAATTTTTAGATGTATGTTTATGGTCGCAAAATACGGTAACAAGGGTTTTGATTTTGGTTTTTCTATAGTCGTTGACGTTCGTGTTATAAACGAAGGTCCCCGATTAGAAGTTGCAGGTGTTGGTCAAAAAACACAAGATATTATAGAAGCAACTGAAAAAAGCATTAGAGATAAATTAGCCAAGGGTTTAGAAAATTTAAATGAAATAGACGAGATTATGCTTAAGAAGGATGAGAAAAATTTAATGAAATTTAAATCTGCTAATAAAGTCAAAATCGACGATAAACCAAAGGTTGCTATATTATCTATACGTTCTCAACCAATTGATGTACTTTTACCAGATAATGAGAAACCATTTATTAACCCAACAAAACCACAGGAATTTGAAGATTATTTACGCGTAAAGGGTAATGAGGTAGAGTATATTAAAAATACAGATTTGATTCAAAAACAAGTGACGAGTATTGAGGAAATGTATGGTGCCCCGAAAAAGGTTGAAGTCCCTGTAATACCACAAAAAAGAGTTGGAACTGGTTTGGTCGAAAAACTGAGGGATACTATCAAAAAAAATAAATTACTGTTATTGTAATGATCAGTATAGATGATATATCAAAAATAGCTGAAAAAAGAAATAAACTGAAAAAGGAAACGTATACGAAAATATATGAACAGATAACTAAGAAAATAAGACAATCTGTTGATATGGGTAATAAATATCTATTTGTACAAATACCTTCGTTTGTTATGGGGTATCCACATTTTGATAGAGTAAAAGCCATGCAATATATAATTAGACAGTTTCAAATAGGTGGGTTCATGGTGCAAATGGTTGGTGAATTTGAAATATGTATATCTTGGCGACCTACAAAAAGGAATAAGTCTAAAGAAGAAAATAATATAGAAGATGAATCATACGAAGATTTCCCAACACTCGTAAACTTAAAAAAAGCTGCGAATAAATACAGGACAGCGCGATAATTGGTTCATAAAAAAATTCCCCTCTATCATAAATGGATAACCTTAACATACTCGTAGAAGCTAAAAGAGAATATCTCGGACAGTTATGCATTCTCATGTGCCCGGTTATGATAGAGACGTTTGCAGAAATGTATGAAGAAGCATACAAATTATCTAAGGGGAGAAAGGTTCTTGTAATGTACCAAAAACTTCTCAAGGAAGTACCCAACTGGAGTGATGCCATGTCTAAACAACACTCCGATAACATAGCGAATAGATGTGCGTGGTTTAATGATTTACTCGCAGCAGTTTTCGTAAGTTGTGTAAAAATATTATCAGCTGTTCGATTAAGCAAAGATAACAAAAAAATATCACTTAAACTTCCTACAAATGAAGTGTTTATTCAGATGTGTCATAACAAAGCCGCTGAATCTTTGTATAATGATCCGTATATATACCACGAAGAACAAAACGAACATTCGAGAAATGACAAACTTTTTGAACGATTTTCGGTATGTGTAGAAAACGCTGTAAAAGAACTCATCCCTGTTCAACAAATTTTACAGACTTATATGTCTCAAACGCAAGAAGGACAAGATTTGGATTTAGGGGATGCCGAAGTATGTGATTCCGAAGATCCAGAACTTCTTGAAGGTGAACAAGAAGAAGTTGCGAGTGAACCATTTGAAAGTGAAACTCAAAACGAAATGCCTATGGAAAGTAATCAACCAGAAGAAATGGAAACGGATATGAATATGGGTGAACAACAAGAACAACAAGAACAACCCATGCAAATGTCTGACGGTGAAGAACATATGGAAACAAACGTAAATCAACCATCATCCTCCTTTTACAATAACGAATTCAAAACTATAAACACTAACGAAAGACAACAAGTACAAAACCGAGACGAAGGTGTTTTATTTCCAGATGCACCCGATGCCCATAGAAAAAAACCTCAATTATATTAAATGGAGTTCGAAGACTATTTAAGAGACCCAGCATGGGCCGGTATAATTTCCGGCTTTATCACAGCAGGATATATACATTTTAAAGCAAAATTAAATAACGAAGGTAAGCTCGCCATGAGTGCGTACACAAAACCAGCTGCACTTGTTGCAATATTAGTTTTTTTGATAGTATCTAACGGTTTGGGTAAGAAAGAGACTATATCATCTGAACCATTTTAAATATAACTTAAAGATAGTATTAGTATAATTATTATAAAAATGACTTCAGTAACAGCTTTCACTGAAATGATGGGTCAATTCATTGATGAATTGCAACAGACTTTCCCAGAAGAGAAAGGATTAAAAAAATGTAGATCTGCATTTGATCTTATGAAAGATACCAATCCAAGATTAGTCGTCGATGGTTTCATGTCTAATGTAATGCCGTATGCGGATAAAATTTCTTCAAAAGATGAAACATTTTTTATTAACGAATCTAAAAATCTCGATTTTATGAAAGGTGTTAACTTGAAAGAACATTGGGGAGGGTGTTCCGAAAACACAAAAGACGCTATCTGGCAGTATGTACAAACCCTCTATATGCTCGGTACAACTATTAAAACTATACCAGCCGAAACACTTAACATGATTGAAAAAGTTGCTAAGCAATGTGCTGATAATATGGGTGACGATGCCAATAGTATGGACGAAGCCCAACTTATGAAAACAATGCAAGGTATGCTCGGTGGAATGTTAGGCAACGGTAAAAAATAAACTCCTATTATATAAATGACATCGTGGTTCGACGATCCTAAACAACTCATTCGTTCAGATAAAGTTTTAAATTTTTGGCCATCCAGTACACAATCATCAGAAGAACGTGTAAATTCGGCAGCACGTTTTATAATTTATGCGACATGTATAATATATTTAATAAAAAGAGACGTGCGTATATTTGTTATAGGCGCCACTGCACTAGGTGTACTTTACATAATGGAAAAATCTAATATGGTTAAGGAATCCCTTGCCAGAATAAACCAACCAGAATACAAATACGGTCAGTGTCAAATGCCAACAAAAGATAATCCCATGGGAAATGTTCTCATGTCGGATTTTGGGGACAGACCAGATAGACCATCATCTTGTTATTACCCAACAGTACAAACAAGCGTTAATAATTTAGTAACTGACGGTGTTAAATATGGTCCAGCTCGATCGAGATCTTCAGCACCAGAACACCACAGAAATGCCATGTCTAGACAATTTGTATCTGTTCCAGACGTTGCGTTAACAGCCGATTCTCACTACGAGTTCATACATGGTAAGAGAGAACAAACGTGTAGACAAAATCCAGGTATGTGTAATCCAAATGCGAGAGGTGCACAACTCGAAGCATTCAGAGGTTTAGATCCAGATGGAGATTCCCGTGTCCATGGAAGTAGAGCACCAGCTAGCTTTTCCCCTTAAAAAATTGTTTTTTTTACTTATTAGTAGATACTCGATTTGCTTAAACAAAATCTTTTGTAATAGTAAATGGCGTACCAACTCCAGCCAGGATTGAAAATAGTCGAAGACAAAGCTATTCCAAATACATGCGCGACTGAAGAGGTTTTTTTATACCCCCAGCCCAGTACACTAAACTATGGTTCATCGAGACCAAATACCATGTTATACGGAACTGCCCCATACATGGCAGGTAAGGGATCCCCAGCCCAATATATAGAGACAAGTGACATGCTTCGTCCACAATCAACGACAAGATTCAATAAGGTTTTGGCAAAGACTTATGAAAAAAATTTTCACCCACTTCAACATATCGAGTGTAAAGTTCCACTCCGAACTCAAAGTTACGAACCCGCGAGTACACGTGCCGATGTACAAAATGGTATGTTCGGTAAAAGGTACATGAATAAAAATGTTAATAAGAAATAAGAATGGCTGACCCATTATCGATTTTTGCGATTGCAGGATTAGTTTATGCAGGTCGTAAACTCAGTAAAAATTCAGAAGAACAATATACTCTTCAAGCTGCTCAAATAGCAGATCAAGTTGACGTTAGACCAGAATCTAATAGAAATGTAACTATAGACGACGATTTTTTGGGACAAACTTCACCCCTCGTAGAATCAGAATATATGTCTAAAACTGAAGTTTCGTCGTTCGGTGATATATCTCAACAAGGTAGATCATCGGGTGGTGAAGTCTTAGAAATGAGAAATAGAATGTATGATGGAGGAATTATGAATAACCTTTCACCAATTCAAAGAACAAATGTAGGTCCAGCCCTTGGTGTTGGTCCAGATGTACCCGCTATAGGTGGACATCACCAACTTTTACGTATTAACCCAGAAAATGTTGGTGCGTATAGATTAACAACTTTACCAGGGAGAAGTGGTCCCGCCTTTGACGGTAAAGGTGGTCGAAGAGGTATTGCTGGAGAATTAGGTCATAATAGACCAGAGAAAACTGCCTATCTCCCAGACCGTCTTCCAAATACGGGTGGTCGAGCACAGGGATTTTCAGGTAGAATAGCGCGAACTGAACACGAAAGAACAAAAAGAACAACAAACAGATCAGAAACTGGTTCTAGAACAGATACACTTTCTACAGCATCGGCAAAAAGAACAGTTTCGGCACTCACGAGAGCTGCTGAACCAACTAGAAACAAAAAGGATGGTAACATGGAAGCTTACCAATACCAAAATAATCCAGAACCGGGTATTCATAAATTTGCCCATGGTTATTTGAATTCTCCAGGTTCTAAAATCGGTGAAAAGCGTGTATATGGGGATGCATACACATCGAGTGAACTTGGTAAATACGGATTTAGACCAGATGATAGAAGAGGTAAAGCGGGTCGCGCACCTGGTCCAGGTCGTATGAATGTTCGTGCCGATCCACTTAACCAAGGTGGTATGGTTACGAGTGTTCGTTCTGATACAACACGTATAGATGGTCGTGTAAACTCGGCAGACGGTGGGTGGACACAGCATTACAAAAACAATGATTATCACCAATTCAATGCTTATAAAGGTAATCTTAACCCTAATAGTACCCAGGATGGTTTGGGGGTTGCTAAAAGGCAACTCCAAAATAACCCCCTTTCGCATAGCCTCTGTTAAATAAAAATGAAAACATCAAGTTAAACACTCATTAAAATAATACTCCGTTATTTTAATGAAGGTACATACCTTAGATATAGATAGTGGAGAACGCGACGCTGTATCTTATCCTAATCCAAGTGATTATATAGTTAATTTAAAAACGCCTATTTACAATGTTAGTAAAATATCATTAATATCAGCACGTATTCATAATAGTCAGTATCTCATAAACGATAGAAACAATACATTCACTATTAATAGTTCGTCTACTAATTATGATATAACAATACCAAATGGAAACTATGACGGTAAAGATTTAGCTTCAAATGTTGTTGTAAATTCAAATAGCATGTTATCTGCATCTACGTACGATAAAGATACGAATGCCATGACGTTTGAAGGTCCAAATCAGTTTAGTTTTGATTTCTATAACGGTAAAAATGGGTATAAATCAACCGTGAGTGGTAAAACAACACCACACGATGTATTAGGTCTAACTGCAAGTAACGTATTTTCTACATCCACTTCTCCTTTTAAAATGGAAACGGGTAGCGTTAATTTGCAAGGTGCAGATGCTATTATAGTAAAATTGAGCAGTGGTTCTGACGATTTTAATAAATCTATATTTTCAGATTTACCTTTTTACACTGGTCGAATACTTTTGTGTGGTGATGTTATAAATTATTCGGGTGTGGACGATGCTGTAGAACACAATTTTGATTCGGGTAAACACAAAACGATATCGAAGTTACGTGTTCAATTTTATTATAGTAGTAATAATCGTTTAATACCTTATAATTTTAGAAATGCAAATCATATATTAAAACTTGCCGTTACGTGTTCGACTGATAAATTTGTTAATATACCTAGATTATCTAATGAAGAAACAGATGAAGAAATTATATCTGAGACTTTGAAAACACCTATGAATATCCTCGAAAAAGAAGAAGAGGATAGTCATAAATGGGATGCATTTATATCTATATTTTTATTAGTTTCTATGGCAATATTTTTATTACTTATTATTAAAAAACCCCAAAAAGTTACTTCGTAATAGCGAAGACTGGTTGTTGTGGTCTTTGTACCTTAGAAGACACTCTGGACACCGCCAAGTAGACGAAGATGGACAAAAGAGTGGTGAATACGGCAGTGAGCGTGTAGTTCATGCCTCCGTTCTTGTTAACTTTGACAACTTGGTTGACGATCCATCTCACCAAATCGACCCACGAAAGGGCGGCGGCAAATGAGAAGCCGGCAACGATAGCGTTGAGGGATTGACCTTCGAGTTCACGGGCGACGAGCATAGCAGTTTCTTGAGCAGACATTTTTTATACTATAAATGTAGATTTTATTCTGGGAACAAAGTATCTTCGAATAAAATTTTTTTATACTTTTTAGTATTTTTTAAATAACCCTTAAGCATTTTAGGTTCACTGTCCCCTGAAGAACAAGATTCGCTTTCGGATTCGGTTTCAGTATCGGATTCACTTTCACTTTCACTTGAGCTACCACAAGTTATTTTAAAAAATGACGATTCGATGTTAGATCCCTCTGGATTAGAGGTGTTCATTACTATCTATAGCATTTTTTAACATGTGTTCTGTCGGGTTTTTCGGCACCCATTCTTTCCAATTATCATACGCCATGTTCATTTTAACAAACTTGTATTCTCTACCTGAATACCTTGTAAATTCAATATCTTCTTCTTCTTCATCTATAATTTCGAGTTCATCTTCACTATCCGTATCTTCGTCGTATATTTCTGGAAAAAGAGACCCTGTATTTTTACCGACCTGGTTCATAGCACAGTACTTCATAGCGTATTCCATGTCTTCACCAAGAAGTGTATCTCTACCACACGCCTTTGCGTACCCTGCTGCAAGTACCATTGCCTGTTCTAAAACTGGTTGTATAATATTTAATGCTGAATCCTGTATTTGTTCCTGTATAAGTAGACTTGCATCATTTTCTTGTTGAAGTGTCATTTTAATAGAGTAATTTTGCAATACCGTTATCCACTTGGAGTATATTATAACTTTGTGCCAAAACTCTAAGTTCTCTTTCAGCCTTATTATCCGGTGTTGTTGTAATTTTTAGTATCTGGTCTTTAATTAAACTGAAATTAACTTGCCCTGTTGGGTACCATCGTTCGGGTTCTAAAGCGAAACTATACGAATAGTACCTTCTAAATAGTTGTGTCCTCGTATGATGTATACCGCTTTGAACCGCGCGTAAATTAATAACCTCACCAGCCGCTCCACTAATAACATCGGTATCGTCTAGTGTTAAAGAAAGTTTTTGTAAATTTTCATAGTTCGTATATTCGTTAGTGGTACCAAATACTTGAAAAAGGGAATCGTAATCAAAATTAGTAACAAATACAGGAATAGGGTTCACAGAATAAAGATCTACCTTCCTAAGTCTTTGAATTATAAAAAAAAGTTCCTTTACGGGGTTTTTAAAATTAAGTCTGTGTGTTGTATTTACTACACTGTTTATATTTTCATCTTGGGGTATTATATCCTTAACTTCTTGAATTTGTGT
>Ga0209709_10000119_pt1 | contig 71993 bp, 71 predicted proteins | sample ArcticOcean_MG_C_2_FD_187435 | JGI IMG/M metagenome (GOLD analysis project Ga0209709, IMG submission 187435) | Marine microbial communities from western Arctic Ocean - ArcticOcean_MG_CB4_136 (SPAdes) (version 2) | ecosystem: Environmental > Aquatic > Marine > Oceanic | place: Arctic Ocean... | reverse complement strand
ACCGAACCTAATATAGGCTTCCATGCAAATTTTTTCAATAAGAAATATAAAATAGCAAATGATACAAAAGTCCAAAATAATAGACCCACATCGGGTGTAACTAAATCCATATTGTTAGGTTTTAATGTTTTTTAATAAAAATTTAATAGGGTGTGGTGCGTTATACTACACTCTGTTTTTTTTATTACTTTATAAGAGATACAACAACTGCAAATAGTGCAACAGCCTCAACGAAGGCTATTAATACAATTGCAGAACCTTGTAGTTTTCCTTGCATTTCTGGCTGACGAGCCATTGCTTCCATAGCGGCTCCACCGATTTTTCCAATTCCAATTCCAGCTCCTACGGCTGCTAATCCAGCACCAATTGCTGCTAAAGGTCCATAATTTGCTGCTGCTACCGCTACTTCTGCCGCTGCTGCTGCTGCTTCTGGTACTTGTAATAATAAACTCATAGTTAAAAATTTAAAAATTAATTAATGTTCATGTTCTTCCATTGCTGCGCCAATATAAAGCGCGGACAGCATGGTAAATATATATGCCTGTATGGCTACTACTAAAATTTCTATTACACTAATGAAAACTGAAAAGAATAAAGATGCCGGGGCTATCCAATAGCTTTCAGCAATAAATATTAAGGATATTAAACTTAGTACTATAATATGACCTGCAGAAATATTTGCAAAAAGTCTAATCATTAATGAGATGGGTTTAATAAAAATACCCATAAATTCGATTGGAGCCAAAAACAATTTCATAGGAATCGGAACACCTGGCATCCAGAAAATGTGTTTCCAGTAATTTTTATTTCCTACTAGAGTTGTAATTACAAAAGTAATTGTAGCTAGCACAGCTGTAAATGCTATATTTCCGCTAAGGTTTGCGCTAAAAGGGAAAAAGGGGATAAGACCCATTAAATTATTAATCCAAATAAAGAAAAATAAAGTCAATAGGTATGGCATGTATTTGTTGTAATGCTTTACTCCAATATTTGGAATTGCAACCTCGTCTCTAATAAATAAAACTAAAGGTTCTGTAAATTTCGCAATCCCTTTTGGAAGCCCTTTTTTTGATTTTCTATAATTTCTAGCAGATATTCCAAATATTAATAATAAAAGTATTATTGATAAGAACATTGAAAATACTAGCTTAGTTATTGATAAATCTAGTATTGGGCTATCATTTGTGGGGTGACCATCTTGATCCAAAATAACATATTGACCAAAAGAGTTTGGCTCTGTATTGGCATAATATATTTCCTCATGAAACTTTACAAAAGATTGCCCTTTTTTAGTAACAACTTTCTTCGCATCATCATCATGATGAAATTCAGAAGAAAGAAAAGTTACTAGCCCTTTGTCTGTCCATAGTATAATTGGAAGAGGAATCGAAACGCTTTTACCTTTCCAATCTAAAATGTGAAATTCATGTGAATCTTTAATGTGATGCATAATCATGTCAGTCACATTAAATTCTTCAGAGTCTTCACTGCTTTCTGCTGAGTTAGAAAAACTAGCAGAGAATGAAAAAATAAATAAAAGAAAAAGAAAATTTTTCAATTTAATAATACAGTTTATATTGTTCCTAAATTAATCCTATAAATTTGGTTGCAAATGTACATACATAAATTCATATTTCAAATAAAAAATTAAGAATGATTTTCTCTAAGAAAGATTTTTTTTAAAGAGGTAATTTCAAAAAATAGAAAAACAAAATAGATTGTAAAAAAAGTTAATATTAAGCCTTCTTTATTTCCGTTTGAATCAAATAAGGGGGAAAGAAATATAATACTTACAAGCATTTTATTAATTGAGATAATGATAAAAGCAGTTAAGTTGTTGAATTTTGTTTTAGCAACCCAGTGTAAAGTGACGTAAGATATCAAAACTAAAGCTGTATTAAAAGCATGTATTTTCCATAGAGGTATTATAAACGGTATTTCGTAAACAAAACTATTAAATGCCGTATTAATAGCAAATAAGAAAAAGGAAAACAAAATCAGTCGATAATAAAAAGTTTTTTTTGTAGTCATTATAACTTTAAATTTTCTTCGATTTATGGATTACATATAATAGAGAAGCTGCTATTGATAAAAGGGATGAAATTATTGTGAAAATACTTTTGGTTATTTCAAAATGTATGTCAATTTTATAACCCAGGAAAGTGCCTAGCGAGATAATTATAACCATTTGAAATGCTAATGATGAAAAATAAGCAAATTTATTAAGCTGTTTTTTCTGTTTTGGATATGATTTTTTGCTGCTCACCTTTGTTTAATTCTTTAACCCCGCCTTTCATACTACAATTTGCATTAAAAGTAGCTCCTGGCTCAACGGCTAACTTAACCACCTCTACCTCACCTTCAACATAAGCAGAAGCTTTTAAAGTCAATGTTCCGCTAAGCTTTAGTTTGCCAGAGAATCCTCCTTCAATATCTGCATTCACGCCTTCTAACGTTCCGTTGATTACTCCTGTTTTACCGACAACAACTTTGCCAGATGTTTTAATTATCCCATGAACACTTCCTTCAATTCTAAACCCTGCCTCACTTGTTAAATCCCCTACAAAAGAGGTTCCTTGAGTAATCATATTTTGTTGAGTGGTTGATGTTGACATATTTTTTTCTTTTTTAAATTCTGTAAACATAAATTTATAAATTATTATTTAAATATACGCTCAAATTTTTGTGTATTTGAACGATTTGATAATTTTCAGAAGAAATAACAAACGAAGAGTCTTTGGAAATGTTTTTATTTTTTTCTAAAAGGATATTTAATCCCTTTGCTCCATCAAAACTTTTAAGTCCGTGTAACACTACAAATGTATTGCTATAATCATAGACATCTGTAGAGGAACTTAATTCAATATTTTTTAATCCTTTGACCGCTAAAGTTAATTTGTTTTTAAACAGCTCAATTTTTTTCTTTTTTTCTTTTTGGAAAAAATAAACTATTTTAAAATTTTCACTATTAGAAGATTCTTCAAAATTAGGGCTTTCGATTAACGGGATTACTTCCTCAAGTAATATTTTAGCCTCGTTTCCTTCTATGGAGTTAGAGTAGTTTGCCGCAATAAATTCTAGTAATTTCTTGTAATTTGCAAACCCTTCAATTCTAGCAACGGCAGAAGCTTTTAGTAATTGCATTTTTGGCACTAAAGGATGTGTTTCATATGTAGAAATAAGCTTGTCCAAATCTATTATTAACTTTAAATAGTCTTGGTTTTTAAAATCTTTAAATAAGTCAGCATATATTTGTGTTATGTTGTCCAAATCTGATCCAACATAAGAATCTGGATTGTTTAATATTTCTGCATATTTGGACGTAGGGTAATCTTGAGTGATCTCAATTTTTATGCTTTCTGCCTCGCTGAGTAATCCCAAAACAATACAGTTTTGGTAATTCAAATATTTTGCGGGTAGTGCTAGTTTTTCATTATTTTTATAAAAAATTATCTTTTGTAGCCTTTTATTTGACAGCTCATATTCTAAGAATTTACTACTGTAAATAGATGCCAACTGAAAATACGAATAATCTAACTGATTATATATACTATCGATAACTGTTGGCGAGTTTGGAACTGATTTTAAATAACCCTCTAAATCAAAAGAAATTTCAGTCTTTAGATTCTTTTTGTCGTTTCTCTTTGAAGTGTTAGAGTTGCCGTTATTTTGACCATTCCTCCAGTTGTCGGTTAGCTTTTTGTCTCCCCATATTTTTTTAAATTCATTTTTTCCATAAGCAACTGCCGTAGGGTTGTAAAAATAAAACAAAGAGCCTTTTGTCGTTAGGTCCTTTTGCTTTGAAGTAGAAAAAATATTTTCATTTTTATTGTCAACAGCTGCTTTTTCATTTTTTAATTTCTCTTTTAATTTATCAATATAATTATTAAAAAAAACAACCCTTTCTTTCTCTGACATTTTCACTAGACTCAAAACACTATCACTTGTCTTAATTGATAGTTCATAATAAATAACATCATCTAAGCTAGATCTTCGCTTACTGATTTTTCTAAATAACTTTTTGTTATTCTTAATATTTAAAAGAGTACTATCATAATAGGCCGCTGACTTTAAATATTCGTTACTGTCAAAATAATAATCTGCCAGTATATTGTAGTTTTTAACATTAATTAAATAATCTTTACCCGGACTTTTAATTGATTTATTATAATAATTAATTGCAACACTATCGCGCTTTAATTCCAGGTGTAAATTAGCGGTTTGATGAAAGATAATACTCAGATAATCTTTGTTTTCAATATCTTTTTCCAGCTCTACAAGTTCTGTTATTGCACTGTTCTTATTGTCATAATTTTTTGACTTCTCTATGAAAGAATATACATAATATTCTCTTGGAACCTTTCTGTGTAAATTAATAATTCTATCAAAAAATACAGTTGAGCTGTCGGGTTTATTAAGCTTTTTGTATAGCTGACCCAAAATAAAAAAATATCTAGATTTCTTTTTTAGATCCGTTGTTTTATTTGATGCTATTTTTAGATAGTATTTTGCAGTATCTAGTTTTTTTGAATTTAAGTAAGCTTGAGATAACACGCTATTTAAATCAGCAAGATCAACTTTTGATAACCTGCCTTTGTTTTTTACTTTATTTAAATTGTCAATTGCCAATTGATTGTAATTCAGTTTTATATTTATTTTTTCTCTCCATATTTTGGCTTTATTAACAAGCTCACTAGTTGGATATTTAAATAGAATATAATTGAAAGCTTCTAATGCAGGAATAAAACGCTGGTCATAATATCTTGATTCACCTAAAAGAAAGTAAGCTTCATCCATTTTTGGGTTTTTTTCTTTACCACCAATGTTCATAGCGTGCTTCTGAATAACTAATACGGCTTTCTCTTCAGATTGAGAAAAAAAACTCGATTCTTTTTTGTCTGGTTTAAGTGATTTTTTATCTTCTTTTAAGATTGTTTTTTCTACAGGTAATATTTCCCAGTAATTATCAAATACAGATTGATCAACTTCGTCTTTACCTTGGTTTAATAAATTATTTCCATTAAATAAGTAGTTATATTCAGTGGTAAGTGAGTGAAACTCTCTATTTAAAAACTTATCTTTTTTTCTAGAACAACTTCCTAATAAAGCAATCGCAATTAAGATTAAGCTAATATTTTTTGTGATATTTTTCAATTGAATGTTTAAAGTGTAAATTAACAACGTTTAATTTATATAAATTGTATATAACCTCAATAAAATAATCATAATTTTATTTTATATGTTTGAATTAATATAATTCAAGACTATCTTTGAAAATAAAAGAAATGTCCACTTTTCATAACCTAAAAGTTGAAAATATTAAAAAAGAAACTTCAAATTCTGTTGTTATTTCTTTTAATGTTTCTCAAGATCTAATTAGCTTTTTTAATTATTTACCTGGACAATATGTTTCTATAAAGTTATTAATAGACAATAAAGAAGTATTAAGAGATTACTCTATTTGCTCTTCTAAAAACGAAATATTATCAATTGCAATTAAGGAAATTGCTGACGGCTATGCTTCTTCCTTTTTAAATAACTCAATTAATATTGGAGATGTAGTTTTGGTCTCAGCGCCAAAAGGTAAGTTTGTATTAGATGGCAACTCAGATGAAGATTCAATTGGTATAGCTGCTGGTAGTGGAATAACGCCAATTATGTCAATGTTAAAAACGACTTTGCTTGAACGGTCAAACAAGTTCTTTTTAGTTTACTCTAATAAATGTCCTGAAGACACTATGTTTCTTAAAGAGCTAATCAAATTAAAGGAAGATTACCCAGACAGGTTATTTCTTAATTTAATTTACACTAAAATTGAAATTGAAAAGCACTATTTTGGAAGAATTAACAGTTCTAATATTTGTAAATTTATAGGTTTTGAAAATTTCAATAATAATAAAATTTACATATGTGGTCCAGAAAAAATGCTCTTTGAGGTTAAAGCTGGTTTAGAAACTAACAATGTTTTAAATGAAAACATTTGTTATGAACTATTTAAAAGCGCTGAAGAAAATAAATTTGTTGTTACTGATAATGGAGATGTTGAAATCATCTATACTGTAGACGATTACACTTCAAAAATAAAATCTACTAAAGAAAAAACTGTCCTTGATTCTGCTTTAGATAATGATATCGACGCGCCTTATTCGTGTAGTGGTGGAGTTTGCGGAAGTTGTATTGGCAGATTAAAAAGTGGGGATATTAAAATGTTAAAAAACACGGTATTGACTGATTCTGAAGTTTCCGATGGTTTAATTTTAGCCTGTCAAGCTATTCCTGTTTCAGATATGATTGAGATTGATTTTGATGATGTTTAGGTCAGCTCTCTAACTCTATTTATTATTTCTGATGTCTTTATTGTGTTAATTGCATTTTCATATCCATTAGGGCTTTTATTTCCATAAATTGATGTTGGTATTTTTGGAAATAAAGATCTTTTAACCAAAATATTGTTTTCTTCGCTTTGACCATATGGGCTAAATCCTGCATATGGATGCGTAAGTCCCCATATCGTCAATACTTTAACCCCTAATAAAGCCGCAATATGTCCATTTGCAGAGTCCATGGAAATCATAATATCTAAATTAGAAATTAAATCCATCTGCTGATCTAAGGAGTGTTTATTAGCAAGGTTGACAACGTTGTGATACTTATTCGACAGCTCGTCTAGTTCAATTTCTTCTTTTTCACCACCTCCAAATAAAAACACATTGAAGTCAATAGCAAGGGTTTTAATTACTTCTTCCATTAATTTAATAGAATAAGTTTTTCCTTTATGGGCAGCAAAAGGGGCGATCCCAATTGTTTTAGTTGACTTGTTTTGTGGCCATATTTTTAAATATGAAATATCTACTTTGTCAAATTTTTGGTTTATTAAAGGCTTAATTAAAACTCCTAAGTTGTTAAAAACATCTCTATACCTTTGATGGGTGTTTTTTAAAGGTTTAAAGGCTTCCCCGGAAATTAATTTCTGTTTTTCAATCCTTCCTTTATCAATTTGATAAAAAGGAATATTAAATAATAATTTTAGAAATTTTGTTCTTAATACGTCATGAAGATCAATAACATAATCTATTTCTAGCTTCTTAAGCTCTCTAAAAAGCCTAAGAAGCCCTATCAAGCCTTTATGTCTTTGGTGTTTTTCGAACTGAATTAAATTCAGGCTCCTGAATTCTCTAAAAAAACAAAAATATTGGGAATTCGTTAAAATAGAAATTTTATAGCTGGAGTTCGTTTTTATCAACTCTCTTAAAACAGGGACCGTCATTGCAACATCACCCATTGCTGAAAGTCTAATTATGAGAATATGTTTAGACTTTTTCATAATTGATTAAGAGTAATCTTCATATGACTTTTCTTCAATTAGTCCAGATTTGGTCAAAATATTAATTTCTTTTTTTAGTTCAGATCTAACATCATTAGTAAAGTATACGTCCCTTGCTAGCTGAATAAATTTTGAGTCAAAGTTTTTGTTTCTCTCACATTGTCTTATGTCGTCTTCTATCTCCCAAAGTTTGCCGTTGATTTCTGAAAGTTTTAAATATAATTCGTTAATACCGATTGCGTCTTGCTTGAAAATTTGCTGAGCCAGTGGGGTAAGTTCTTCAAATTCAGATCGGATATTTATCAATTTATTTATATCTGTAATGTTTTTTAATTTTAGCTCTAGTATAGATAGTTTGTCTAAGAGCTCGCCATTAGAAATTTCAATTTTCATAAATTATATTTTATTATATACACAAAAGTAATTAAAATAGGACAGAAAGGTAAGGTAAAATCAAACTTAACGACAAAATTAAATTCTTAATTATTGAGCTTTTAGATCGTTCTAAATAACTTGTAAAAATCACTATTACAGGTAGTAATAAAAAAATAAATGCTGTAGAGTTTAAGTTGTTTAACACAATAATTAATGACAAAACTGATGTTAAAAGAACTAAAGTAATAGATCTTCTTCTTTCGTTAGTTTTAACTAATCCGTTCCATATGTAAAGTGATACAAAACCTGCTAAAAATACTAAAAGAATTACGATTTTAAAACTCCATTTGAAATCAATAAAGGAATTATCATTAAAAGAGGGTAGATAAATTCCATTTCTTGTTATTTCAAAAAAAGAAGTCTTAATAAATTGATATAATGAAAAACACCCTGAATTAATGATTTCTAGAAAATATATAAAAGATGCGCCAGAAATTATAGCAAAAATTATTATTAAAATAGTGTTTAGATTAAAATGGGAATACAAAAGTAGGGTGATTAATAATAAAATAAAAAACAGTAGAATTGGAGTGTAAAAAATAGATCCCATTAAAATCCAAAAAGCTGCATCAAAAACTTTTTTGTTTATGTTTAGTGGAGTTCTAATGCTGTATATTCTTCTAAGCGCAAGAAGCAAAAAAATATTTGAAAATAGCAAATCATGTGACTGAAGATCTTCAATTAGGAGTCCAATAAAAAAACAAATTGCTACAATACCGAAATTATTATTTTTATTAAGTGTGTTTTTACTAATAATAAAATTAACAAAAAATATAGATATTAATAACAACGGTAAGGATAACAAAGCTGAAAAATCGTGACTTCCCTTAATATAAAATAAAAATATTAAGTATAAAAATGCTAATATATAATGAATAGGATTTGATTTTGTAAAAAAAGTTGCTATCATTTAAAGAGTTTGTATATTTGCAAGGTAAAAATAATATATTAAGAATATGCGTGATTTGTTTTATGGAATTCAAGACTTGTTTCTAAATTATATTTTATTTCCATTTGATTTTTTAAGACTTTTAGAGGCTGACAACTGGTGGCTTTCTAATTTTATGACATGGATTTCTATAGCTGTTTTTATTTGTGCATTTACATATTGGATGCTTCAATTGAAAAAATCTGATGATAACGGCGAAGAAGATAAATCAATTTCTGCTCATTCATTTTTATAAATCGAAGCCTAGATCTTTTCTGTAGTACATCCCTTCAAAATTAATTTTAGAAGCGCTTTGGTATGAATTACTTAGCGCGTCTTTAAAGTTATTTCCAAAAGAAGTAATTGCTAATACCCTTCCGCCATTTGTGTAAATATCATTCCCTTTTTGGATTGACCCTGCGTGATAAACGGTTGAGTTAATGACGTCTTCTATGCCTGTTATTTTAAGCCCTTTTTTATATTTCTTTGGATAACCTCCTGAAACTAAAACAACTGTTGCTGATGCTCTGTCGTCAATTTTAATATTAATTTCATCCAGTGTTTTATTTTTAAATGACTGAAAAATTTCTACAAAATCATTTTGAATTCTAGGGAATACAGCTTCTGTTTCAGGGTCTCCCATTCGAACATTATATTCTATAACTTTTGGTTCATTGTTTACGTTAATCAAGCCTATAAATATAAATCCTTGGTATTCAATATTGTCTTTTTTAAGCCCCTCCATAGTTGGTCTAATAATAGTTTTTTCTATTTTAGACAACAAGCTTTTATTAGCAAAGGGGACCGGTGAAACAGCTCCCATGCCGCCAGTATTTAAGCCTGTCTCTCCTTCTCCTATTCTTTTGTAGTCTTTAGCGGTGGGGAGGATTTTATAGTTTTTACCATCGGTTATTATGAAGCAGCTTAATTCTATGCCGTCTAAAAACTCTTCAATTACTACCTTAGAGCTTGCTTCTCCAAATTTTTCTCCTATTAACATGTCGGTTAACTGAATCTTTGCGTCTTCTAGATTATCTATAATCAAAACTCCTTTTCCTGCCGCTAATCCATCAGCTTTAAGTACGTAAGGAGGCTTTAAGGAGCTTAGGAATTCAAAGCCTTCGCTTAGGTTTTGTTTTGTGAAGGTAGCATAGGCTGCAGTTGGGATATTGTGTCGCATTAAAAACTCTTTGGCAAAGTCTTTACTCCCTTCCAGTTTGGCGGCCATTTGCTTTGGGCCAATAACTAATACTGAATTTATTTCGCTGTCATCTGCAAAAAAATCGTGAATCCCATTAACTAAAGGGTCTTCTGGTCCAACAATTAGCATTCCAATGTTTAAGTCAAGAACAGTCTTTTTTACCTCTTTGAAATCGTTGATGTTTATTGAAATATTCTTAGCTATATTATGAGTCCCTGAATTCCCTGGAGCAACATATAGCTTGTCGCTAAGTTTACTTTGGGCGATTTTTAAAGCAAAAGCATGCTCTCTTCCTCCAGAGCCAAGAATTAATATATTCATTGATTTTTTTTGTAAAAATAAAGCTTCTTTAATTATTAAAAAAAAAAAGAGAACTAATATGCTTTATCCTCACCTTTAATAGAATTTATTATAGTCCTAAATATAATTTTAACATCTAGTAATAAGGACCAGTTTTCTAGATAAAATATATCAAACTTTATTCTGTTGATTATATCCGTGTCTTTTTGAATTTCGCCTCGATATCCACTTACTTGTGCCAGTCCAGTAATTCCTGGTTTAATTACATGTCGTAGCATGTATTTATTTACAGTATTGTAGTACTTATCATTTTCTTTAATCATGTGGGGTCTTGGTCCAACTACGGACATGTCCCCCAACAAGACGTTAATAAACTGAGGCATTTCATCTAGGCTAGACTTTCTTAAAAATTTACCAAAGTTTGTTACTCTAGAGTCTTCTCTTGTTGCTTGTAGTTTATGTGCATTTTTATTAACAATCATAGACCTGAATTTATAACAATAAAACTCTTCATAATTAATTCCATTTCTAATTTGCTTAAAGAAAACGGGGCCTTTCGATTCTTTTTTAATAAATATGGCTATGATTGGAATTAGCCAGCTTAAAACAAAAACAATGACAAATGTTGAGATTACAATATCTCCAAGTCTTTTGAAAAACTGATTAATTGAGTCTTGTAGAGGTACTTTTCTTAAAGATAATATAGGGAGTGCTCCATAGTTTTCATAAATAAGTTTCTTAGAACTTAACTTTGTTGTATTTGGAATAAACTTAATAGTTTTTAAATTATTATCTGCAAACTTAATCAAAGCCTTAAGCTCAGTGTCTTTAACTTCTTCTAGCGAACAATAGATTTCATCAATTTCATTTTCTATTATAAATTCTACACATTGATCTAGCGATTTTTGCGTGAGTGATAGAAAAGTTTTCTTATGCAGGTAGCCCGCCTCTTTGATTGAGTTGAAAAATAACTCTAAATTTTGGGAGTCTGTATTATTTCCTATTATGATAGTTTTTCTGTAATTCCCTCCAAAATACGATCTGAATTTTTTAATTGAGTAGTGTGTGATTAGCTTAACTAATGATATCAAAGCACCAACTGAGAATAACATTTTTAATATTAAAATAGGCTCTAAGTTTAAGCCTGGAAACAAGCCAGAGAAAGAAAAAACAGATAATGTAAATAATATAATTTGATTTAATAATAAATTAATTAACCGAAGAGCGTTTGTGTATCTGTATATATAGTAAAACCTGTTAAATACCGATATTAAAATCCATGACACGGATAATGTTAAGGCATGCTTTAATTCAAATTTTTGATATAAAAAAAGCATAAATACCTGATGTGATACGAAGTTAATTATTACTAGATCAATGAAATATGAAAGCGGAGTTATTAGTCCAGAGTATCTTGTTGTTTTAGCTTTTATCATTTTTTGTTTTTGATTCAACAAATTTCTTGATTTTTGATTCAAAATTTGAAGTGCTGTACTTTAATGAATGATTTCTTATGAATTCATAATCAAAGTCAATTTTATTAAAACGATTTATTGCCTTTAAAATTGCCTCGACGTTTTGTGTTTCAAAGAAAACTCCTGTCTTGTTTTCAATTACAGTTTCTTTTAGCCCGCCTTTTTTAATAGCTATGATGGGGGTCCCGCATGCCTGTGCTTCAACAGGAGCGATGCCAAAATCTTCAATCCCTGCGTGAATAAAGGCTTTTGCCTTGCTGACATATTCAAAGACTACAGATGAATCTGAATAATCTATAAATGTGATGTTTGTAGCTGCAATTTTTTTTAAATATTTCTTCTGTGATCCCGACCCTACAATTATTAGTTGATCGTCAATTTTATTAAATGCCTTAACTACTAAATCAACTCTTTTATATGGCTCTAGCCTACAGGTAGTGACGAAGTAAGTTTCTTTATTTCTTTCTAAAATAAATTTATCTATATCTACCGGAGGGTAGATTACTTCTGAGTGTAATTTGTAGTTTTCTTTTATCCATCTTTGAACAAATTTAGAGTTGGCTATTAAGTAATCTGGATTTGAAGCTTGCTTTATATCTAATTTTTTTAAAAAACTTAAAAGAGGAGACAATAAAAATTTACTAAACTTGCCAAAATAAACACCTTCTGTGTCCCACAGGTACCTTTGATTTCTTGCTTGTATGTATGAAATATGAATTTGCTCAGGCTTAGATTTTTTTATCCCCTTAGCAACAGAAAATGATGATGAAAAAATTAGTCCAACATTTGGGTTAACTTTCATCTTTCTAATAAAATATGGAAATAAGAAAAACAGGTATCGGAACTTGCTTTTTAATAATTGAAGAGGAGAGTTTTTGATTGTTATCTTTTTGTCAGAAAAAACTTGATTCTGATCTTGGCGAGACATTAAATTAACTAAAGTATAACAGGTGTCAAACTGAAATACCCTTGTTAGAGAAGAAATAACTCTTTCTGCGCCACCATACTTGTCTAGCCAATCAACAACAATTAGTTTTTTCATTTTTTTAATTTTTGGTAATTCGTTTTTTCTAAGATAAAAATAAAAATCAGTGAAAATATGTAAACCCCAATGACTCTGTGAAAATTATTGTAAACTAACATATATATTAAAGCGCTTATCAGTAATAAAAAATCTGAATGTGACTTTTTGGCTATAACAAAAAGTTGAAAAAGAAATATTAAAAAAAGAAAGAGCCCGATAAAACCCTGACTCAGAGCAATGTCTATATATTGGTTATGGGTGTTAAATCTCTTATTAATAAACCAGTTTCTTTTTTTAAATTGAGGTATTTTTTTATAATTAGAAACTAGCTTTTCCTCTGTTCGATTAAACCCATTGCCCAGAAATAAATTAGTGCCATGAAGTACTTCATAAGAGTATTTCCAAATTAAAAATCGGGGCTCATGCATTGCGATTTTATCTACATAGCTTTCTCTAAAAGTGTCGTCTAAATGAAGTATTCTTTTAGATAAATTATTATTTGATAGTACCACTAGAGAGGTTATTGATATTATTAATAATAAAGCAATGTATTTATACTTAGCTTTTAGTATTGTTAAAACATAATATATAATTACAATTAAAATTGAAAAAATTGCTATCCTTGCTGCTATTAAAAAAACAAATGAAGTAAAGAGTGCTGCTAAAAATAAATTTAATTTTTGACGATTTTTAAAAAACCTCTGCAAGACAAGTATTAAGCTTATAGTGCATAACAAGCCTAAGTACAGTCTTTGAACAGGTAGTGTTTCGTTTATTATTGGCCCTTTTGCAAAATTAAAAGCAGAAGTTTGTATAACGATTATACCAATTTTGATTACAGAATAAATTACAGCAATTAATGTCCCTAAAATAAACCCAGACTTTAAAGTGTCTATACTTTTTGTTTTTAACCCACAAGAAAGAATTAGAAGCAGTAAGACTTGAGATAATTTTTTAATCACAGAAATGTCCTCTATAAGATGTCCTAATAATACTGACTTAACTATGATGAAAGACAAGAAAATAGCAAACCAAATAATTGGTTTTTTTACAATGTGATTAATAACCTGTTTTTTGTTTACCAAGAATGGGAACATCAATACTAGAGAAATATTAATTCCATTAGGTATAGCGTAATGCTTGTCTCCAATAAATGCTAAAGAAAAACAAAGAACAGAAAATAAAATTGTAAATATTTTGTCTAAAGAAAACCTCATCTATATAGTTTTGATTTAATAAATGTAAGAATATTTACAGGGATTAATAATAATAATAAATTTCTAGCTAATGAATAAATTGGAGTAATTCCAAGGTAAAAATTGTCAATAATAATTCTAATTCTATGATAAACTTGAAGTTTTCTTTTTTTGTTAGAAATTGAGCGATTAGACATTACATAGTCAAGCAATATTTCTGGATAATTCTCAGCTTTATAGTGTTTTATTATATTAAAAAAGAAAGCATAGTCTTGAGCTGCTCTTCTATATTTAAATGGGTAGTTACCTGTTTTAGAAAGTATTTCTGATCTAAAAATAACAGTTGGGTGGACAAACATGCTGTTTAAGTACATTTTCTTTTTTATGGTGATATAGCTTGTTGGGTGTTTTAAATTGTATTTAAAATTTCCCTTCTCATCTATAACCCGAACCCAGCTGCCAAGAAGTTTAATGTCCTTGTTTTTCGATAGATAGTCAAGCTGCTTTGTAAACTTGTTTTTGTAGCAAAGATCGCCACAGTCCAGCCTGCCTATATATTCATACTTGTTTTCTAATGCAAATTCCAAACCTTTATTTAATGCAATTCCAATGCCTGAGTTTATTGACAAAAATTTAAAAAAAATGTTTCCTTGGAATTTTATTTTACTTTTATCCGGTTTTTCTTTGCTTCCGTCATCTATAACTACAACGTCTACTTGAACTTCTTCAACAACTGAACCAAGTGTCTTTTGAAGACTCTCTAGGTCATTATAATGAGGAATAACTATTAATAGGTTACGCATGTTTTAGTTTTGTTTTAGAAAAAGAAAAAATGAGCGCAAGGCAAATCCAAAATCCATAAATTCGAAAGGTGTCCATCTTAAGCCAATTTAAAAGAAAGCCAAGAATTGAAATGAAAATTATTATCCCTAACAAATTATTTTTAGAGTTAATGTTGTTGTAACACCAAATCAATATATAACTTATAAATAACAAAAATATACCAAGCCCAACAATCCCTGTTTCAGAGACTAATCTTAAATATAAGTTATACCCTGGGGGAAATCTTTTATTGTTTTGATTTAAATATTTGAGCCTAAATTCCCAGTTATTTGTTTTTGCCCAACTTGGATATTTAGCTCTTGATTCAAATGCTTGTTGGCCATAACCCACGCCTATAATAGGGTTTTCTAGAAACACTTCATACATCGCGTATTGAATCCCAAACCTTGATTTGTTGGACAAGGAATGGTCGGCATCATCTAGCTTAAAGGACTGTATTTCATTATCTAAATAGCTAATGATTTTAGGTGCCGATATTATAAGCCCCGCAGAAATTGTTATTGATAAAGCAACTACAATTTTTGTAAATAATTTACTGTATTGTTGTGACTGGGAAATAACTGCTATAAATATAATTGCTTGAATTAAAATAATAAAAAATGCAGCCCTAGACCCTGAAATAAAAGCTAATAATATAACCAAAATTGAGGGGATGTACTTGTAGTAGCTTTTTGAAGTTATTATGTAACTACACATCCAAGAAAAAATAGTAATCAGATAAGTCCCTAATGCGGGCGGCTCAAATGTGACTGATGAAATTCTTGCGAGTCTAGGGTCTGTTTTAGCATCAACAAAAGGAAGGTAATCAAATAGGTTTAATACAGTTGTTTTTAAAAACAGCAAATTAAATTTCACAATTAGAACTTCAATTATTGAATATATAGTTACTATAATAAAAGAATAGTAGATTGCTCTTCTTATTTTATATAATATTTTTTCTGTTGCAAAATTTAAAAAACAATTATAAAATGTAATTGGGAGTATAAAAGCGGCTATAATAAGAGACAAGAATTGTCTAATAAACCTGATCGTACCGCTTGTTTGTTTAAAATAATATTGTGAAACTGTTTCGATGTTTAAAAATGTTGACAATAACGCCCAAATAAAAAATATTACTAGAGCATAAAATATTGGACTATGAAGTGGAAGCTTAATTTTTTTCTTAAACAACAAAATTAGAAAAGCGGCAATAAAAAACAACAAACAAGAGTCTCTGTAATACTCTCCCAAAAAAGGGATCCCCTCCCATGAGTTAAAGGGGATGAAGAAAATTCCTGATAAAATCAGAAATAAGGAAATATTTAATATGTTAAGGTTTATTTTCACTTATTATTTAAAAAAATTGTCATTCCAAAGACTTGTGTCCACTCCCATTTCGGTGATTTTAAGTACATCTTTTTTAAAGAGTTTAATTAGCTTCTTTTGTAGGTTTAGTTCTATTGGGTCGGGGTTGTATTGATATTTGCTGATAATTTTGTTTTTAATTGATTTCATCCAAGGCGTAACGTTAACTGCTTTTTTGATCAAAGTTTTTATTTTTCCTTGTCTAAATACAAAACTCGTTATTAGGTTTTTTTTATATAAACCTCCTTTATTGTATTTGTTGTTAAAGTTAGCTGGAGTAAAATCATCATTGACTTGCAAAAACCTGTATGTCTTTGCTATAGTTTTTTTAGTGTTTTTATTCAACTCCTCTTGGGTCAAAATTAAAACATCTGTGAAGGCTTTTTTTGCTTTATTAATTTTATCATAATAAAAAGAATTGAACTTATAATACCAAAAGTCTGAATAATTCTTCTCTTTTCTTTTATCTTCTAATTCAAGTGCCTGACTAAAAGTTTTCGTTTCCCTTTGCTCTCTTAAAAGGTGCAGATAGTTTGAATACGCTCTTTTTACAGGATCTCTTAATATTATAATAACCTTAGGGTTTGACAAGAGTTTGTTTATGTTTTTAAACGATTCTGGATAATTTATGTATGAAGGAGAGGTTTCTCCTATGGCTTTCTCTCCTTTAACACCTTTATATAAATTAAAATATTCGATTCTGGTTTTAATTTGACTTTCTTTGGCCGCAAGATCTCCCTCGCCTTGGTTAAGTGTTGAAATATTTGGCTGAGTAAAATAGTGTAATTCTTTTTGGTTTGGCATATATATTTCTGGATGAGCCTCAAGATAATAATGTAATGCGGTAGAGCCGCATTTCGGAAATCCCATAATAATAAAATTTGGCTTTTTCATAGTCTAATGAATATAGGTTTTGACATTATCTAAATACAATACAGCTGTAGAGGCTATTAGCTTGGAGACAACAAAGCTTATTGTTGTGGCTGATGCGGCACCTATCATGCCAAATTCAGGTATTAATATTAAGTTTAATATTACATTAATTAATAAACAGGTTAGTAAAATAAAATTTAATATTTTCTGCCTTCCGGTCATGTTTAAGTAAAGTGCAGATGGTCCGGTAACAGAATTAAAAAACTGAGCTATCAAGAGGATTAAAAAAGCGTTTTTTGCCAAAGTATAATTGTCCCCAAACATGGACAACAAAAAGTCAGGGAAAAAGAAAAGTATAAGTAAAATCGGGATACTAATAAGGACGTTAATTCGTGTTGCCTTTCTTATCATTGATTTTAACTCTGAGAAATTTCTGTCATTATAAATTTTTGCAATTTTAGGCGCTATTACAATGTTTACAGATATTAAAGCTAACGAAGTTACTGTCGCTATTTTAACGGCGACTGAATAATATGCAATGGATTCAAAAGTGTCAAAAGCCCCTAAAAAAAGAACGTCTACACTCTGCATTAAGAAATATGAGATTGCGCTTAATGCCATAGGGTATGATGTTTTAACAATGTCTTTTGTTGAATACTTTTGAGCGGCAGTGTTTGGGAAGTCTTTATTTAATAAAATGAAAAACACTGCTGCTGTGCTAATAATACATAGCGCGACAAAGCTATAAATAAACCAAACAACTAAACCTTCAGGCTTGTCTATTAAATAAAGAATAACAGAAAAAAGAAAAAAAGGAGTATATCTAAACACGTTTCTAAAGAGTTCCGATATAATTGTTTTTTTTAAAGCCCTTATTGTATCAATGTTAAGCATTGTTATGGAATAAAAAAACAGGCCCTGAACGGAAAGTTCAATTAAGCTATAAGATTCTGGTTTGTTGAAAATTTGATTTATAAAGTCTTCAGAAACTAAAAAAAGTGGAATATATAAAAAACCACATATGATAAATACTAGGGATACCATTTTAAAATATATGCTTTTGATTGACCCAAAGGAGTTTTTAGATGTTAAAACACCTGAATAGTATATTATAGCTTGATTGGTTCCTATTAGTGATATGCCGCTTAATATCATAATTGTTGAGCGAACAAAGTCATATTGCCCTACAATGTCAGCTGAGAAGTTATTAGTTAAAAATAACGAAAGACAAAACATAAGGGCCACTCCGCCCACTCTTAATAATAGTACGTTTAAGCTGTTTTTTATTAATTTAGAATTAGGCATAAGCAACGTCTATAAGTTCATGTTACTTTGGGTCTAGTCTGTCTAAATAAGTGTACGTATTTTTAGTAATTTGACCTAAAATAAAAATAAAGCAAAGAATTAATGGATAGTATACAATTTTATTGTCTTTGATCGACTTGTTTTCCACTAACAAATTTGAATTATTAATAACAACCACTGTGTCATTAGAGTAAATTTTTTCTTCTTTTAGGGTCTCAATTTCTTTTAGCAATTCTATTTTAGTGGAAATCAACTCGTTGGGTCTTATATCTTTATTGTCTATATAAAGTTGTGATTTAGGAAGCGTTGCTGATAAGTCGTTTGTGTATTTTAGGATGATGTTATCTATTTGCTGAATGGTGGTTTCATTAGTTCTAATTCTGTCTGTAATACTGTTGATTTTTCTGAGTTTTAATTCTGTAAATAACGGGTTGGTATTTAGAAAGTCAATTACTTTGTTAACAGATTGACTATCTGCTAAAGAGCTAAAAGAACATGTTAATGAATGATAGTTGTAGTTTGAAATGAAGCTATTTGTCATTGACAAGTTATCGTCAAAGTTTAAATTCTCAAATAAAGCGTTTATTTCATTGGCTTTAAAATTCTCATTCTTAATGATTTCCTGTAAACTAACTATTGGAGTTATTGTTAGCTCAAAAAGACTTAGTTCTTCATTTGAAAGGCCCATCTCATTGAAAAAATCAAGATCGTTCGTTTCAATTTTTTGGTTTATTAGTGATACCGCATCATATACATAGTTAACAGCGTCAAAATTAACCTTCAACAGTACTGTTGCGTCTTTATTTGAATCTGTTTGAGATCCATTATAGAAGCCTAAAGCTACTCCGGCTATTATTAAAAATAAAAAAACTTTCCATTGTTTTGTAGTGGCTTTTAATGCTCTAAAAAAGAATACTATTAATTTTAAAAAAGATGATTTAATTTTATTAATTAAAATAATTAAATCTATTTCACCTTGATTTTCATTATTGTTCATAATTTGCTGTTTTTGTAAATCTAATAATTCTATACTAAGTGTATTGTCTAAAGAGCTAACGAATAATAAATTAGTTTATTTTAAATAGCTCAACCTTTAGCCTCTGTAAAGCCCAAAAGAACATCTGCAATCTTTCTGTCGTTAGATAGTTTAGGGATTTTAAACTGCCCTCCAAGCTTGTTTTGGGAGCGCATGTAATCATTAAAACCACCTTTTTTAATTAACTTGATTTTTAAGGGTTGTAGAATTTTTCCCTGTATTAATTCTAAGTAATATTTGTTTTGTTTTTGCATAGCCGCATCCAGTGAACAAGAGAGGTTGTTAATGTCTATTTTAGTAGATGACGGCTCAATAAACCATTCGTGGTATGGTAGCTCGTTTGTGGTATTTACCTGTGGGGCAACTGTAAATTCGATGATTAATATATTAAGTTCATTACAAGTTTCTTGGATCGCATTTTCTACATCTTTAACAATAACATGCTCTCCGAATGCTGAAATAAAGTGCTTGACACGTCCGGTAACAAGGATTTTGTGTGGAATCAGTGATGTAAAAATAATTGTGTCGCCAGTGTTGTATGCCCAAAGCCCCGCATTACTTGATATAATTAAAACGTAGTTTACGTTTATCTCAACCTCTTGTACCGTAATTCTATTGTGATTATTTAAATTAAAATCCTTAACTGAAATAAATTCGTAGAATATTCCAGAGTCCAGTAGCAAAAGGAGGTCTTTGCTTTTTTGAGTATTTTGATACGCAAAAAAGCCTTCGCTTGCTGGGTACAGCTCAATACTGTCTACATTTCTTCCTATTAAATCTGTAAATTTTTTCTTATAAGGCTCGAAATTTACCCCTCCGTATATAAATAAATTAAGGTTTTTAAAAACCTCTCCGATTTTTTGGTTTTTTGATTTACATATTTTTTCAAAATACATTTGAACCCAAGAAGGAATGCCGCCAATTATAGTCATATCTTGATCAATAGTTTCTTCAATTATTTTATCAACTTTTTTCTCCCAGTCTTCAATGCAGTTTGTTTTCCAAGAGGGTAGTCTCCTTGACTGTAAGTACTTAGGGACATGGTGTGCTGATATTCCCGAAAGTCTTCCTGTTTTGATAGCTCCTTCTAGCCCAAGAATTGGACTACCTTGCAAAAAAATAAATTTTCCTGATAAAAAACTTGTGTTACCTGTTTCGTGTATGTAAAGAAGTATTGCATTTTTAGAAGCATTTAACTGTTCGGGCAAGCTTTCCTTGGTGATTGGAATATATTTTGTCCCTGAAGTAGTTCCTGAAGTTATTGCAAAGTAAATAGGTGCTCCTTTCCATAATATGTTTTTTTCTCCCTTTTTAATTAACTTTATATAGGTTTTAAAGCCTTCATAGTCGCGAATTGGGGTGTTCATTACATAGTCTTTGTGGTTTTTTATTTTGCTGAAGTTATGATCTAAGCCAAATTTGGTTTTTGAGGCTGTTTTAATTAAATTTTTAAAAACCTTTTGTTGAGTTAAAACTGGGTTTATAGACCATTTGTCCACAGTTTTTTTTGTCTTAGCTGCAACTATTTTTGCTGTAAATTGTTTGAACATGTTTATCCGTTTATTCAAAGTCAATTAATATGTTTGGGTCTATTGAAAAGCCTTCACTCCATAATTCAAAATGAAGATGAGGTCCGCTAGTAAGAATTCCTGTGTTTCCAGACATAGCAACGATTTCCCCTTGCTTGACGATGTCTCCTTGATTCTTTAATAATAATGAATTGTGTTTGTAAATAGAAATCAAATCGTTTCCGTGGTCAATTATCAATACATATCCTGTTTGAGTGGTCCATTCGGACAGTAAAACCCTACCATTTGAAATAGATTTAACTGGAGTGCCTATGTCAACGCTAATATCTATAGCTAGATGTTTTTCTGCAACAGAGTAGTTTTGAGAAACCTCTCCCTTAAGAGGGCTTGTCAATAAATAATATTCTTTGTCTTTATCTATATTATTTAGATTGTATTTTTCCTGGTTTTCTACAGTCTGACGCAAAATAGAGTCTTCTTTTGATTTTTCAATCATTTGTAGTCCAGAAACATCCATACTAATGATCGAATCAGTGTCATACTCTATTGTTTCTAGGTCTCCTGTTAAAACTTTTTTTAAGGAGTTTATGTATTGGTCATTTAGATAAACTATTTGCTGCAGTGAGTCTGTTTTATAGCCAAGTAAATTTGCTTGTTTTTGCAAAGAAATTGATGAGTACCCTGGAATGTATTCTCTAATTGGGGTGAAAAAAAATATAGCGGATGTTGTTAGTATTATAAAAAAAACCAAGGCAAACAGATATGTGAAAATATTTAATCTACTAATTTTAAAAGACGCTTTCTCTTCATAAGTACTATCGTTTAGCAATACAAGTTTATATTTTGCTAGTAGTTTTGTTAGAAAATTTTTTTTGGCTTCCTTTTTACTTTTCATAGTTACAAAACTAATTAAATAATCTTAAATAGGTAAAATGTAATTTAATTAAGTATAATTATTAACTTTGTAAAAAACTTACAGATGATTATTTATATTTTACCTCTTGCGTTGCCTGGGATTGGTTCTATAGCATTAATTGCTGGAGCATTATTACTTCTATTTGGAGGAAAAAAGATTCCAGAATTAATGAAAGGTATTGGTGGCGGAATAAAAGAGTTTAAAAAGGCTACCAAAGAAGAAACTAAAACTGAAGAAGAAAAGAAAGAAAAATAATTTTTCTTAATCAATTATAATACTTTTAATAATTGACTCTAATTCAAAAATATAGCTTCTTTTATTAGCTGATGGGGCGTAAACAAACCCGTCTAGATAAACTTGCCTATTATTTTTTTTGTCATCAAACTTATATCCTATAAAAGGGCCAGCCATAAACTGATCTTTAACCTCCCAAAGGCCTCTGTATTCCGTATACATGCGATTTTTAAGTACGCCTTCCTTAATGCCTATAATATATCCGTCGTCTATACCCATCCTAGTGCCCTCTACTGGTCCTGGAATATGCAATTTAGATATAGAGTCTCTAATCTGATTATAGGTGCGATTTAACAGGTCTTTATTTGAAACCTCATAAATCATTAAATTCAAGTGGCCAGATTTAATGTCTTTTCTAATCCAAACAAAATCATCTGTAGATTTTGCCAGGCGGTAAACAGAGGGGTATTTTATATTAATGTTTAGGTTGTTTTTTACCTCTAAGTTCTTTGATAATGATTTTTTAATTCTTCGTTGCTTTTCTGCGATTTCTCTTTTATTTATTAGGTCTATCAATGAATTTGCATCCCTTTTTATAAGTTTTAAAATTTCCTTAGAGCTTGGTCCTGAAAACTGAATTACTGTCTGAGGGGTCGCGTATTTATTATACTCTACAGAAGTTTTGGAAATATTGGCTTTTTGCACTTTAATTACAGTCCTGCTCTTTGTGACAAAGCCTGAAAAAACACGGATTGGAATGTGTTTTAAAGAAAACATTTGCTCTCTTTGTGGAAGGCCGTAAATAGGTTTTGAAAAATCATCTTTTAGCGCCTTTCCTACTGATCCATCCCACAACTCATCGTTTAAAACTACTGATATTACATTTAAGTTTCCTGAAGAACTTGGTAATAAGCTCGTGTTGCCTTGTTCGCAGGTGTATAAAAGCACAAAAACTAGTAAGTATCTTTTCATGGCTCTAAGTTATTCTTTTTTTGGAAATTTTCTAGGGAATAAGATTAATCTCTGTCCAATGTTTAGCCTATCGCTTTTTAATTTATTCCATTTTTTTATATCGGAAATGTTAACTCCGTAGTTGTTAGCGATTTTCCCTAAGAAGTCACCATTTACAACTTTATATAATGTTCTGGAGTTTAATTCATACAGTTGAGGTAAAGGTTTTTCTCTAGAATTATAATCTAGGGTCGCTTGTTCATATATTATATGTTCTTTTTTTATAAATTTTTCTGTATAGTTTTGAGGTAAGGTTAAGTAGTGGTCCTTATTCTTTATTAAGGGAATAATGCCATGAATGTAAGATGGGTTTAAAAAACTTAAAGAATCTACAGGAACATTTATTTCGTCTGAAATATGAGAAAAGGAAACCTTTTTCTTGATTAATATCGTGTCTGTTTGTGTAAATGAAGATTCTTTTTTTTCAATACCAATATTATGATCATGAGCGTATTCAAACAAATAAAGTGTGGCCAAAAAAGAAGGAACGTAATTGGCAGTTTCTTTCGGCAAGTAACCTCTTAGATTCCAAAAATTTGAATAACCTGAGGCTTTCATTACTCTTTTCATGTTCGTCGGACCGTAATTATAGGCTGCTATTGCTAAGTTCCAGTCATTAAACTGAAGGTAAAGCTCTGATAAATATTTTGCAGCAGCATCTGAAGATTTAATTGGATCCATCCTTTCGTCAACATAGCTATTAACCTTTAGGTCTAAAGACTTTGCTGTATTAAACATAAATTGCCATAACCCGGTAGCGCCTGCCCTTGATTTAGCTTGAGGGTTTAGTGAAGACTCAACGATTGGAAGATATTTTAATTCAAGAGGTACATTGTGCTTTTGTAATGCATTTTCAAAAATTGGAAAAAAATACCTTGACTTATCATAGAGGTCTAAATAATTAGCTTGCTTTTTTTCTAAATATTTTATGATAGTCTTTTCTAGCTGGGGGGTGTAGTCTATTTGAAAAGGTGTTGTAGAGTTAATGTATTCCATTCTTGATTTAATAGAGTCGGTATTAACCTTTAACTCACTAATTGGGGTGCGTTTGTTTTTGCCGCCGCTAAAGAGAGGCGTGTTGTCTGTTCCGCTGTTAAATAAAAAAATAAACATCAAGAACTTTATAGTTATTGTCATAGGTTTTATTGTAGTGCTGCAATTCCAGGAAGTGTTTTTCCTTCTAAACTTTCGAGCATTGCGCCTCCTCCTGTACTAACGTAGCTTACGTCATAGGCTAAACCAAACTTTTTTACGGCTGAGACTGAGTCGCCTCCTCCAACTAACGAAAACGCTCCTTTTTGAGTGGCTATTTTAATGGCTTCTCCTACCGCCTTGGTTCCGTTTTCGAAGGCTGTCATCTCAAATACTCCCATAGGGCCATTCCACAAAATTGTTTTAGCGTTAATAATTGCTTGGGCAAAAGATTTTCTAGAATTAGGGCCGATATCAAGGCCTTGCCATCCCTTAGGAATGTTAAAAATATTTAACTCTTTTGCGTTTGCGCTGTTGCTAAAATCATCTGCAGCAATTACGTCTGTTGGTAGGTGTAGGGTGACATTGTTGGCTTTGGCCTTTCTTATCACTTCAAGGGCTAGGTCAAGCTTGTCATTTTCACAAATAGAATTTCCTATTTCGCCACCTTTTGCTTTTATAAAAGTATAGGCCATTCCACCGCCTAGAATAATTTCGTCAACTTTTCCTAAGATGTTATTAATAATAGTAATTTTAGATGATACTTTTGCGCCTCCCAAAACGGCTATAACTGGTTTTTTGCCTGTCTTTAAAACCCTTTCTATTGCGTTAACTTCCTTGTGCAGTAAAAGCCCTAAGTATTTTTTGTTATCAAAAAACTTAGTAATTACTGCTGTTGAAGAGTGTTTTCTGTGGGCAGCACCAAAAGCGTCATTAACATAGACCTGGCCTAGCTTAGAGAGCTTCTCTGCAAAACCCTCGTTTCCGTCAGTTTCTTCTGAATAAAACCTTAGGTTTTCTAATAAGATTATCTCTCCTGGTTTTATGCTGTTAACTATATTTTCTGTCTCAACCCCTATGCAGTCTGGTACAAATGTGATTTTTCTTTCTAAAGCTTTCTCTATTTCTGAAACAATATTGCCTAGAGAAAGGTTCGCTTGAATTCCTTTTGGCCTACCAAGGTGTGACATTAAAACACAAGAGCCTCCGTCTTTTAAAACCTTTAAAATAGTTGGTTTGGCCGATAAAATTCTAGTATTGTCAATCACTTCTAAATTTGAATCCAACGGTACGTTAAAGTCAACTCTGATTAGGGCTGTTTTGTTTGAAAAATCAAAATCTAAAATAGTCTTCATTGGCAAATTTAGATGACAAATATAATTTATTCATGTTATTTAATAGAACTCATTTCTATTATCTTTGTTTTATGTCAAAAATTAATTTAGTGGGTCAAAAAGGCCTTATACAAGAGCTAAGTCTTAAGTCTGTCTCAGGGAGGTTGGCTCATTCTTATCTTATAACAGGGCCTTTAGGTTCGGGTAAGCTTTCGCTTGCAATTAAATTTGCAGAAAAAATTCTATGCGCTAAACATGCTGAAGAAGACTTAAATTTTATAGGGTGTCAGAAAAGAGTTAATAGCTTGACTCACCCGGACTTGCATTTTGTATATCCAGTAAATACTAACACTAGGGTTAAGTCAAAAGCCACTTCTAAACATTTTACAAAAGAGTGGAGGGAGGCTGTAATAAAGAACCCCTACCTGAGCTTGTCTCAGTGGTTAGATAAAATTGAAATTGCCAACAAGCAAGGGAACATAAGTGTAAATGAAGCCGAAGATATAAATAAAATAATGTCTCTAAAGTCGTATGAGGGGGGTTCGAAGGTTATGATTATTTGGATGGCTGAAAAAATGAACACAGAGTGCGCGAATAAGCTGTTAAAACTAATTGAAGAGCCGAGTCCAAAAACCGTATTTATATTACTAACTGAAAACCAGTCTAGCATACTTCCCACAATTAAATCTAGGTGTCAAAACATTAGCACAAAACCTTTAGAGAAAAATGAGATTGCGGAAGCGTTAATAAAAGATCGTGGTGTCGATAGTGAAATTGCAAATAATATTGCAAATCAATGTGGTGGTAATTATTCTCTTGCATTAGAGGTTTTGAGCTCAGAATCCAATATTGTTGATTTTGAAACCCTGTTTATAGAGTGGGTAAGGCTCGCCTTTAAAGTAAAGACAAGTAAGCAGGCTGTTGGTGAGCTTATTGTTTGGGGTGATAAAATCAGCAAGCTACCAAAGGAGCTACAGAAACAGTTTTTTAGCTTTTCTTTAGGGCTTTTCAGAAAAGCTGTTCTAAGCAACTATAAGACTGAGGCTTACAAGGATGAATTTAGCGATAAGAGTTTTAATTTTGAAAAATTTTCTCTTTTTATTCATGATAATAATATAATAGAACTTTATGATGAGGTAAACAGAGCCGTCTATGAGTTGAATCGAAATGGAAGTCCAAAAATAATTATTACAGACCTTTCTTTAAAGCTAACAAGATTAATTCACCAAAAACCCAGCGTCATTGATGGATAAGAAAAAGTGGGTCATTATTTACAATCCGGCCGCTGGAGGAGGGGTTTCCGACAACAAGTGGAATAAGGTCATTCGGTACTTGGCATTAAAAGAGATAATGGGGCCTATTTATAAAACCTCGGTTCATAAAAATGCAGGTGCTTTAGGGGCTGAGGCTGTTAAAAAAGGATACACACATGTCATTTGCATTGGAGGTGATGGCACGCTTCATAACCTAATAAATGGCGTATACTCTCAGTCTGTAATTAACCCTGAAAGCATTTGCGTTGGCGTAGTGCCGGTTGGAACTGGTAATGATTGGGCTAGACATTACGGCCTGTCTAGAGACTATAAAAAAGCTGTCGATGTTATTGCAAGGGGTGATATAAAAAGTCAGGATATAGGGGTAATGAAAGTCTTAGGCAAAGAAAGTCAAACAGTCTACTTTATGAATTATGCTGGCGTAGGGTTTGATGGTTATGTGATTTCTAAAATAGAAAAATATAAATTTCTGGGGGCTTTGTCTTATTTGGTTGCGGCCGTGTTCAGTTTTATTCCGTTTAGCAATTTTGGATTGAGCATAGTCCATAACAATAAAACGTTAAAGACCTCTGCGTTTATGCTGGGGATTGGACTTTGCAAGTATACAGGGGGGGGGATGCGCCTGGCTTATAATCCTGTTCCTAATGATGGGCTGCTAGATATCACTCTTGCCGAAAATTTCACAAAACTAGATGTGATTAGAGCGATTCCTAGACTTTTTAATGGAACGCTTTTTAAAAGTAAAAAAGTTAGCACAAGTAAAACAAAGGAGCTCCGTGTAAATATAATCAAAGGAAGTAATTTTGCACAAGCAGATGGAGAATTGGTTTATGGAGATTCTTTTAGTTTTAAAATTTTAGAAAAACACTTTTATTTTTTTCAATAAAAACAAAGCCTTATAGGTCGGTTTAAGGCGGTTTTATGAAAAACCAATGAGTAAGGGTGTTGGGGTTTTAAAAAGCCCGTTATACCTTTTTGTTTTAAGTTTTAGTCTTTAAAACATAGATCAGGGAAGAATACTCTTTAGAAAACAAGGCGCTAAGATTTGACATTAGGCCTATCACAAAGCCTTTAAAGTAATTGTTTTTTTTATTTGCAATTTTTTCTGAAATAATAGATATATAAAAAGAGTCCCAATACATTGGCAGTGTCTTTGTTAGCTTTATTTTATAATTAGAAAACAGTTCGCTAATAGCGTTTTTGTCAAAATGCCATAAATGTCTCGGAAGGTCGTACGCGGCCCAGCTTTCTTTATAAAAAGCAGCATCAAAAGATTTATGGTTAGGGCAGGCAATTATAATAACGCCGTCCGGCGAAAGCAAATTTTTCATTTCTAATATTGTTTGATCTAGGTCGCTAATATGCTCTAAGGAGTGCCACATGGTGATTACATCAAACTTTTCTGATGTTGCTTTTAAGAGTTTAAGGTCGTCAACTACGTGCTTAGAAATTTCGGCATTGAGATTGTTTTTTGCATTAGAATTGTTTTCTATTCCCTTAACGCTCCAGCCATGTTTGTGGCATGAATATAAAAAATTCCCTGTTCCACAGCCGACATCTAAAAGTGTCGGTTTTTTGTTTTTTCGTGCGACAGACAAACTGTTGACGCATATTTTTATTTTTCGTTTGGTTGAAATTACCTTGACTTGTTTATAACAAAAAGACAGGAAGCCATTAGGTTTGTTGTTGGCGCTATGGGACGCGTAGTTTTTTGACTCATAGTAAAGGGGGAGCTCTTCCTTGTTTGGCCTTGGATGCGTTTCCAAAATTCCTGTATGCAAGTTTTTTAAAACATCAAACTTCTTTCCTGTCACCAGGTGATCACTAGCGGTTAGTATGTGTTTTAAGTCTTTCATTTTTCTTGTTTCACGTGAAACATTATCTGCCCATGTAAACCAATAGAACTGAAATGTCATTTGGAGAAACCCCGCTTATTCTTGATGCTTGAGATATGTTTACAGGCCTTATGGCAGTTAGCTTTTGTCGCGCCTCAATGCTCATTGATTTTATTTCTGAATATTCAAAATTGATTGGAATTTTTACATTTTCCAATCTATTTAGTTTGTCAGCATTGTTTTTTTCCTTTAAAATATAGCCAGAATATTTGATCTGAATTTCCGCCTGGTCTGTGACCTCTTTGTTTAGGCTGTTTGAGCCTGCGTATTCCTTTACGCTGTCTAATAGCATTAAGTCGCTAAAGTATATGTTTGGTCTAGAAAGAATTTTATCTATTTTTCCCGACTGCTTAACTGCGGCTGAATTCTTCTTTTCTAAGATTGGGTTTATTTCACTGGAAGAAACGCTAGTTTTTTTAAGAAAAGACATAAGCCCGTGAGCCTTGTTGTATTTGTCTTGCATTTTAGAAACTCTTTCGTCAGAAGCTAAGCCTATTTTGTTGCTCATTTCTGTTAGCCTTGCGTCCGCATTGTCCTGCCTAAGCAAAGTTCTATATTCAGCTCTAGAGGTAAACATTCTGTACGGCTCGTCTGTGCCTTTTGTAATCAGGTCGTCTATCAAAACACCTATGTAGGCTTGATTTCTTTTTAGCACAAAAGGCTCTTTGTTCTGAACCTTAAGACTAGCGTTTATGCCGGCCATAAGGCCTTGTGAGGCTGCTTCTTCGTAGCCTGTAGTGCCGTTAATTTGTCCTGCAAAAAATAAATTTTGTATAAGTTTAGTTTCTAGAGAGTACTGTAACTGGGTGGGCGCAAAGTAGTCATATTCAATAGCGTATCCTGGCCTAAAAAACTTAACCTTTTCAAAGCCTTTCACAGACCTTAAGGCGCTAAACTGAACGTCTTCAGGAAGAGACGTAGAAAAGCCGTTAACATAAACCTCTACCGTATTCCAGCCTTCTGGTTCAACAAAAAGCTGATGCTTCTCCTTTTCAGAAAACCTGTTAATTTTGTCTTCAATAGACGGGCAATATCTAGGGCCGACACTTTTAATGCTGCCATTAAACATTGGAGACCTATCAAAGCCTGCCTTCAAAAGCTCGTGGACTTCAGGGCTGGTGTAAGTCATGTGGCAAGACCTTTGGTTTGTCAAAGGGCTTGTTATGTCTAGGTATGAGAATTTTTCTGGAGCTTCATCCCCGGGCTGTTCTATCATTTTTGAATAATCCAAAGACCTTCCGTCTACCCTCGGAGGAGTTCCTGTTTTCATCCGCCCCGAATCAAAACCTAAAGAAACAAGCTGCTCGGTAAGGCCTGTTGAAGATTTTTCTCCTGCTCGGCCTCCACCATAATTTTTGTCTCCGATATGAATTAGGCCGTTTAGAAACGTTCCGTTTGTTAAAATAACCGTCTTTGCTTTAATAAAAAGACCAAGAGTTGTCTTGACTCCTTGAACAATGTTGTTTTCAACGACAAGGCCTGTAACCATCTCTTGGTAAAAATCAAGGTTTGGGGTGTTTTCAAGCATGTTTCTCCACTCCTCGGCGAACCTCATTCTGTCGCTTTGAACTCTTGGGCTCCACATCGCGGGCCCTTTAGACTTATTAAGCATCTTAAACTGAATGGCTGATCTGTCGCTAACAATTCCGCTGTAACCACCAAGCGCATCGATTTCTCTAACGATTTGGCCCTTTGCTATGCCGCCCATGGCCGGATTACATGACATTTGTGCAATATTCTGAAGGCTCATTGTAATTAAAAGAGTAGAAGATCCCATGTTTGCGGCAGCAGCAGCAGCTTCGCTGCCTGCGTGGCCACCTCCAACAACTATCACATCATACGTATCTTTAAACATTGGTTATTGGTTTCACGTGGAACATAAATTGAAAGGCAAATATACGATCAAAAAGACAAAGCAAAAAAGGCTTAGTGAAATCTAGCAAGATAAAAGTCTTCTTTTGTCGTCATCATAAGTTTGTCTGCGTTTGTTTTATCTTTAAAACCGCACAAATGAAGGACGCCATGTACCATAACTCTCTTGAGTTCGGCGTCAAAGGTTTGACTAAATTTAACAGAATTTTCTTTGACCCTTTCAGTTGAAATCAAAACCTCGCCAGAAAGGCCTTTTGGGCCTGAATAATCAAAAGTGATTATGTCGGTTAGAGCGTCGTGGTTAAGAAACTCTTTATTAACCTTTAAAAGCTCAGAATCATTACAAAAGTTAAATGAAATTTCGTTTAACTTCTTTTCTTCATTGTTTATAACATCTAGCAGCCATAAAGAAACAGCGTCTTCATTGGCAAGCTGAAAAGAAGTGTTAGAAAAAAATTTAATCATTTAATTGATTTAGAGTCAAAATTACAATAAAGATTGAACAATTAATGTTTTATCTTTGTAAAAAAACAAAGAGAATGGAGAGTAATGTAAGAGTTCGATTTGCCCCAAGCCCTACTGGTCCGCTACATATTGGCGGCTTAAGAACAGCGCTGTTTAACTATTTGTTTGCAAAACAAAACAACGGCGAATTTATTCTACGAATAGAAGATACAGACAAAAATAGATTTGTTGAAGGGGCTGAGCAATACATTACAGAGGCCTTAAACTGGGCTGGAATAAATTTCAGTGAAGGTCCATACAAGCAAAGCGACAGAAAAGAGATTTACAAAAAACATGTTGAAGTTCTGATAGAGAAAGGGCTAGCATACTATGCATTTGACGATCCAGAGACGTTAAGCGCTCACAGAAAAGATCACGAAGCTAAAGGAAAAACGTTTATTTACAATTGGCACAACAGGCTAAAGCTGTCAAATTCATTGGCGATGGAAAAAAGCGATGTTGAAGAGAAGGTTTCAAACGGCGAAAAATACGTGGTGAGATTTAAGTGCTTTGAAGACAATACTATAAAGTGCAACGATCTTATTAGGGGGGTGGTTTCGGTTGACCCCAAGCTATTAGATGACAAAATTCTTTATAAGTCTGACGGAATGCCTACTTATCATTTTGCAAACGTAGTGGATGATCACCTTATGAAAATTTCTCACGTAATAAGAGGAGAGGAGTGGCTTCCGTCACTACCTCTGCATGTGATGCTTTATGATGCATTTGGATGGGAAAAGCCTAGTTTCGCACACCTGCCACTTATACTAAACCCAAACGGAAAGGGGAAGCTAAGCAAGCGAGACGGAGACAAGCTGGGTGTGCCGGTGTTTCCTCTTGAGTGGACAAGCGAAAAGACAAGCTCAAAAGGCTTTAGAGAGGAGGGATATCTTCCTGAAGCATTGATAAATTTTATGGCATTTTTAGGATGGAACCCCGGAGACGAAGAAGAGGTTTTTTCTTTAGAGAGGCTGATCTCTGTTTTTGACTTAGAAAAAGTAAATAGTTCAGGAGCAAAATTTGATGTAGAAAAACTTAATTGGTTTAACCACAAATACTTACAACTAAAGGAAAATAATAGCATCGCCGAATATCTGATTGAAAAAACTGCAGAACTAAAAAACGTAGAGCCAGGCTTGGTCTCAAAAGCGGTCGGGCTGACAAAAGAAAGGGCAAACACGCTAAAGGAAGTGTGGCCGCTTTGTAGCTACTTGTTTATGAGGCCAAAAGAGTATAATGAAAAGGTTTTTAATAAAATATCTTGTGATTTAACTTTAAAAATAATCAAAGAGCTGTGCGGTGAAATAAACAAAACTGAGGTCTTTACAAAAGAAAACCTTTCTGAATCTATTAAAAGCTGGATAAACGAAAAGGAGTATGGCTTTGGTAGCGTAATGCAGCCCGCAAGACTTGCGCTTGTCGGGGAGTTAAAAGGGATTGACCTGTTTTTAATGATTGAATTTCTTGGAAAAGAAGAGTCTCTGGCGCGGCTTAAAGTACTGACAAAAAACATTAAAAATTAAAATAATTTAACTTTTAATTAAAAGAAAAAAGAAAAAAACAGTTAACTTTAAGTATAAATTTAAAAAACAAAAAATATGTCACTTTTATCGTATTTATTAATCTTTCCAATATTCTTAATCGTTTTTGGTATTTTCTTTATTATTAAACAGCAAAGAGCGGGAATAATAGAAAGGTTCGGAAGATTTCACAGCGTTAGACAGTCTGGACTACAATTAAAAATACCAATAGTAGACAGGCTGGCGGGCAAAGTGAGTTTAAAAATTCAACAACTAGACGTTATCGTTGAAACAAAGACTAAGGATGATGTGTTTGTTAAAATAAAGGTGTCGGTTCAATATAAAGTAATTAAAGAAAAGGTGTACGATGCTTTTTACAAGCTAGATTACCCACACGAACAAATAACAAGCTACGTTTTTGATGTGGTTAGAGCGGAAGTGCCAAAAATGATATTAGATGATGTGTTTTTAAGAAAAGATGATGTAGCCATTGCGGTTAAAACAGAGCTTAATGAGGCAATGATTGAATACGGTTATGATATTATTAAAACACTTGTAACGGACATTGATCCTGATCAACAGGTAAAAGAAGCTATGAATAGAATAAATGCGTCTGAAAGAGAAAAAGTAGCCGCACAGTTTGAGGGTGATGCTGCAAGAATTCTTATAGTGGAAAAAGCAAAAGCTGAAGCAGAAAGCAAGAGGTTACAAGGGCAGGGAATTGCTGATCAAAGAAGAGAAATTGCTCGCGGCCTAGAAGAATCTGTAGAGGTTTTAAACAAGGTTGGGATAAACTCTCAAGAAGCTTCAGCGCTAATTGTTGTTACTCAGCACTACGACACTCTGCAGTCAATTGGGAGTGAAACAAATTCTAACTTGATTCTTTTACCTAATTCACCTCAGGCGGGTAGTGAAATGCTTAACAACATGGTGGCTAGTTTTACCGCAAGTAATCAAATAGGGGAGGCTATGAAAAAAGCTGCAATAGAAAAAAAGTGATACGCAGGTAAATAAAAAACAAATATTTTGAAAATCGTGAAGGGCGTTGCTGCCGTATTAAATTGGGGCGTTGTTTTAATTGGCGGGCTCTTTGCTTTAGTCTTTGGGTATTTTGAGTACAAAGAGCTTCCAATATATAATTTAAAAGTCGCCAGCAAGTTTCTAGCTGGCAAAGCAAATTACACGAATTATGACGGGATAATAGAAAAGCTGGGGTATTCAAAGGGCGATAAGCTTTTGATTATTCACGCTGACGACATAGGTATGTCAAGGTCTGTAAATAAAGCAAGTTTTAAAGCTTTAAAAAAGGGGTACGCTAATTCTGGAAGCGTAATGATGCCTTGCGACCACGTTTCGGCTGTGGGTCTATTTGCTGTTGAAAACCCAGCTATTGACTTAGGCCTTCATCTGACTGTTACTAGCGAATGGAGAGATTATAAATGGAATGGTGTTTTAAACCCTGTCGAAACACCGTCATTAATAAACAAAAAAGGGGCGTTTCCTGAAAACACGAAACAGTTTGTTTTAAATGCAAAACCCTTGGAGCTCAAAAGAGAGTTACAGGCTCAAATAGATTTGTCAAAATCAATTGGGATAAGCCCAACACATATCGACAGTCACGAAGGAGCTTTGTTTTTTAACGAAGAGTTGTTTAAGGTATATTTAGAGCTTGGAGAGGAAAATAAATTACCGGTGTTTGTTCCAAAAATGGTTGCTGTTCATTTTGATAAAAACTTTCCAAAACCAGAAAATGTTGTTGTTATAGAAAACTTTTATATGGCTCAAAAGGGAATAAAACACGAGCAATGGGAGGGCTTTTACTTAGACATCTTAAATAACCTTAAGCCAGGGTTAAGTCAATTAATAGTTCATCTAGGTTACGATGACAATGAAATGAGGTCAATCTCAGTGGGTCACCCAGACTTTGGGTCTAAATGGAGAAGTTTAGATTACGACATTATCTCTAGCGAAAAATTTAGGAGTGCGCTGGAGGACAATAAAATAAAGCTGGTAACTTGGAAAGAGATTAGAGACGTACTTTATCCGTTTATTAGCAAAAATTAAAAAAACAACAGTGAGAATAATATGAAAAAGTTTATAATCTTATTGGTTACGCTACTAACAACGCTTACATCAAATGCTCAAGACATCACGGGTCAATGGAATGGTGTTTTAAAAGTTCAAGGAACACAATTAAGGGTTGTGTTTAATGTTACGCAAACTGAAAATGGTTTTAATTCAACAATGGACAGTCCAGACCAAGGCGCAAAAGGCATTCCTGTTACAAATACAATTTTTGAAAACACGAGAATTAAATTCGAAGTGACTAATGCTAGAATAGTATATGATGGGAAGTTGAGTGGGGATAAAATCATTGGAACTTTTAAACAAGGCGGGCGCGAGTTTCCAATGAATTTATCAAGAAAAACAATTGAGAAAGAAGTTATAAAACGACCTCAAGAACCGACAAAGCCTTACCCTTATTATTCAGAAGATGTAATGTTTCAAAATACAAAAGCTAATATTTCATTATCTGGAACATTGACTTTACCAAAAAGAGATGGGGTTTTTCCAGTCGTAATTTTAATTTCTGGAAGTGGGCCACAAAACAGAGATGAAGAGCTATTGGGGCACAAGCCGTTTTTAGTAATTTCAGACTATTTAACCCAAAAAGGAATCGCAGTTTTACGATATGACGACAGAGGGGTTGGGGAATCAAAAGGAGATTTTAAAACTGCAACTTCTGCCGACTTTGCGACGGATGTAGAAAGTGCTATTACTTTTTTGAAAACAAGAAAAGAAATCAACAAAAAGGAAATTGGTTTAGTTGGACATAGTGAAGGTGGAATAATTGCGCCAATGGTTGCTTCAAAATCAAAAAATGTTAGTTTCATTGTACTATTAGCGGGCACAGGAATACAGGGCAATAAATTGTTATTGCTTCAACAAGAACTAATTGCAAAAGCCAGCGGCATTTCAGAAAATGAAATTAAAGATGCTAAAGAGTGGTATTCGGAATTATATGAAATAATCGTTAACTCTAACGATAATAAAAAATTAAAAACGGACTTAACAAATAAAGTAAAGGAAATGCTTACAAACCTCCCAAATATTGAAATTCCTAATGGAATGAGCAAGGAGGAATTTGTTTCAATGCAAGTAAATGAAATTTCAACTCCTTGGATGGTGTACTTTATGAAATTTAATCCTGTTATAACATTAGAAAAAGTAAAGTGTCCTGTTTTAGCTGTGAATGGCGAAAAAGATTTACAAGTTCCACCAAAAGAAAATTTAACAGCTATAAAAAACGCTCTGAAAAAAGGAGGGAATAAAAATGTGACGACAATAGAGTTTCCAAATTTGAATCATTTATTTCAAGAGTGTGAAACGGGTTCGCCAAATGAATACGCAACTATTAAACAAACTATTTCACCGATTGTTCTTAAAGAAATTACAAGGTGGATTAAACTACAAACGAAATAAAAACTTTTGCTAACAATGTATATAAAAAAGAAGCAAAACCGTAGTAAATTTTTAGTGCTTAGCTTGACGTTTAAATCATTATTTTGTCTATCAGCACGTTTTCCAATTTACTATTGAAAACTCTATTACATTAGATTTAATGAAGCTTAGTGCGAAAATAGAATGTTTAACCCTCAAGAAACTCGGAATTGACTATGGGAACTGAAAAGAAAAAGTATAAACTGCCTGTTGGTTATTCATTATTTCAAACAATGCTAAAAACAAACGAGTTTTTAAATAATCCTATAAAATTTATCTCAAAAAGTATGGTTGCTTTTTCAGGTACTTATTCTGCGGTATTGGGTAATAGAAGGCTTATTCTAACACAGAATCCTGAATTTATTAACTACGTCTTAAAAGAGAATCACAGAAACTACAACAAATCGGAATTAGCTACACGAGTATCAAAGTTCTTCGGTAATGGGCTGCTTTTTTCAAATGGCGATTATTGGCTAAAACAAAGACGATTAATACAGCCCGCATTTCATCGAGAGAAATTGAAAGGCTTATTTAACTTAATTATCAAATCTATTGATGTTTACCTTTTGGAATTTCCAATCGGCAAAAACATAGATATTCATCCATTGGCTCAACAACTTTCTTTCAATATTTTAATACAATCCCTCTTTGATATAAAGTTACCTTATCAAACCATGGAAGAAATGCGTCAGATATTTACAGAACTACAGGACTTTCTTATCAAAGATGTAAACCAACCGCTTCGTCAGTTTTTTTACCCAATTACAGGAACGGAAAAAGCAAAATTTAAAAAAGCTAAAAGGTTAAGAGAAATTCTTTTGGAAATAATTTTAAAAAGAAAAAAGAGGAAAAAGCAATATGACGACCTATTAGACATGCTTTTAAATAGTAAATATGAGGATACGGGCGAAACAATGTCAAACGAGCAAATTGTAGATGAAGTACTAATTCTTATTTTTGCAGGACATGAAACTACTGCAAACACATTATCGTGGTTACTTTATTTGCTTTCAACAAATAAAGAAGCTACTCAAAAACTCACAGACTCATTTCGCGACAATACAATACATGAATGTTTGAATAACGAATATCTTAAAGCGACAATAAATGAAGCTATGCGTTTGTATCCAGCAGTGTGGATGACAGAAAGAGCTGCAATAGAAGATGATAAATTTGAAGATTATTCATTTCCTAAAAATACAATTATTATACCTTTTTTCTTTGGCTTGCACAGAGACAAAAACCTTTGGAATGAAGAGTTAAATTTTGTCCCTGAAAGGTTTCTTATTAATAATAAAGTCACGAAATTAAAAAATTATTTCCCATTTGGGGCAGGTCCAAGAATGTGCATCGGAAATAATTTTGCAATTGCGGAAATGTCATTTTTTATCTTTTCATTTTTAAAGAAATTCAAAATACAAGCAACAGGGCAAGTCCCAGAAATGAAACCTTTAATAACCTTAAGACCAGACAGCGTTATTTTAAATATTAAAAGGAATAACAATTTATAGAACAATCACTAAGCACAACGGTTTGTATGTGCTTTGTTGTTTTCACCACCTTTCTGTTTCTTCTTGGTCTCTAAAGGACCGCTACCGCTTAAGGGTTTGGGGCCATAATCACAACATCTTTATGGTCATAGCTTAACCCTTTGCTTAATTTCCAATTTCCGTTTTCAAGCATCCATAAATGCGTAAATTTTGCTATGCTCGTTAAATATTCTTCTTGTTTTTTTTCAATAGCATAAAAACTATGGATTCCTGTTTCTATTGCTCCATATAAAACTCCATTTTTCTTTAATGGAAAAATTTCTAATGATTTTACATCTAAAACTCTTTTTGGTTTATAATCTAACTTACAAAGTCCGTTTTCTATACTTTGAATAAATTCAGATTTTGAATTTGTAAGACCTCCTTGGTCGTGATAAAACTCAAAATTATCACTTACTAGTTTTTTAAATTGTGTGATGTCGCAATTATTAAAACCAATATTAAAAAGTAGGCTATCTTTTTCTTTTATTGTTTTATATAGCTCAGTTGATTTTTCAACTTGAGCATTTGCTAATATTGTAATCAATAATAAAGGAATTAATATGAAATGTTTTTTCATTATTTGAATTTTATGTTTTATTTAGTAAATTAATCGCTTAAAACACGCAACTAATCTTGTACAACAACGATAGTTACACTAAGCTATTGGCAAGGTCTTGAAGAATTGTGTTTTCGTCATTTAAGGCTATTTCAATAAAATTGTTTGCTTCTACAGGAAAAGAACCTAATTTTAATTTCATCTGAGAAAGGCAAATAAGAGCTACGGCTCTAGTGCCTCTTTTTTTTATAGATGTTGAAAAAAGAGGCGCAACATCTGTGTAGTTAATTTCTTTACTTAATTCAAGAATCGCCTTGCGTGCGTCAGCCTGTTTTTCTTCGCTAAGTTTCATATATTTTTTTCCAAACTTTTTAATAGCTTCTATTGGGGGCTTTTTTGTGGCTTGCTGCGCAGAGGGCTGTTGCGCTTTAATTTTTTTTATTTTAACCTCCCTAAGGCTAACGGTTTTATTAAAGATCAACAACTCTTTTGTAGAGTCGTCGTCTGTATTAAAATAACCGAGTCTTTGGAACTGAAACTTGTCTCCTGGCAGGGCTGATTTAAGTGAAGGCTCCACAAAAGCTTCTCTAATTTTTAAAGAACCCTTGTTTATAAAGCTCTCAAAATGTGTGTTTGGGTCTGAGTCTGGTGAAGCTGAAGTAAAGAGCCTGTCATACTCCCTAACCTCTGCTTTAATCGCCGTCTTTTTGGCAACCCAATGGATCGTGGTGTTTGCTTTTCTTTGGCTCTCTAAAGAGCCGCTACCGCTTAAAGATTTCGGGTCATAATCACAAAATATTTTAGTCACAACGCCGCCCTCAGTTGTGTCGACGTGTGTAGCTTTTACTATGTACCCGCTTTTTAAACGAACTTCACTTCCTATAGACAGGCGCTTGAAGTCTGATGACGGGTAAAGAGAGAAGTCTTCTTGTTCTATATAGACCTCAGAGCTAAAAGAAACCTTTCTTGTTGTGGGGTTTTCTTCTTCTGGGTTGTCAACACAAGTAAAAAACTCTTCTTTGCCGGCTGGGTAGTTTACGATTTGCAATAACACAGGGTTGACAACCGCCATTGCTCTTTTCGTTATCTTGTTTAGGTCTTCTCTTATGCAAAATTCCAACAACGAAACATCTATAATGTTGTCTCTTTTTGCAACACCAACCTTAGAGATAAAGTTTTTAATTGAATTTGGTGTATACCCTCTTCTTCTAAGGCCTGATATTGTGGGCATTCGAGGATCGTCCCAGCCTGAAACATGATTGTTTTCAACTAAGGCAAAGAGCTTTCTTTTACTCATAATTGTGTAGCTCAAATTGAGTCGCGAAAACTCACGCTGTTTTGGCAGCGTTACAAGGGTTTTGGTTGATTCTTGAATTTTAACAGCTTCTAAAAACCATTCGTACAAATCTCTGTGGGGCTTAAACTCTAAAGAGCAAAGGGAGTGTGAGACCTGCTCAATATAATCGCACTGACCGTGCGCCCAATCATACATAGGGTAAACACACCACTTATTGCCTGTTCTTTGGTGGGGCTTGTTTATAACTCTATAAATAATAGGGTCTCTTAATAACATATTGGGACTGCCCATGTTAATCATTGCTCTTAAAACATGCTCACCCTCATTGCATTTTCCAGATTTCATTTTTTCAAACAGCTCCAAAGACTCTTCAATTGACCTAGATCTAAAAGGGCTGTTTGCCCCAGTTGTAGTTGGGGTTCCTTTTTGGCTTGCGATATCTTTGCTGGATTGAGAGTCGATATATGCTTTGCCGTTTATTATAAGCTCAATGCTCCAGAGGTAAAGCTGGTCAAAACAATCTGAAGAATATGTTTCATTTTGCCAAATATAGCCCATCCACTTAATGTCCTTTTTAATCGCGTCTACAAAGCGCTGGTCTTCATTAGAAGGATTCGTGTCGTCAAACCGAAGATTAACAGGGGCGTTATACTTAGAGGCGAGACCAAAACTAATTGCAAGAGCTTTAATGTGTCCAATGTGCAAGTAGCCGTTTGGTTCTGGGGGAAACCTAAATCTTAAGTTTTTTTTTGAAAAGCCATTAGCAATATCGGAATCTACTATCTGTTCTATAAAATTTAACGGTTTTGTTTCCACCTTCAATACTTTTTAATAAGTTTACAAAGTTATCAAAATGAGATTATTAATGATGAAAATTAACAAATAAAACATGGGTGTTGTAAAAGTGAGTAATTTACTTGTTTATGGAAATCATGGATGTCTAGATGAGGAAGCTGTTATTGGGAGTGAATATTCTATAAACATTAAGGCGTGGGGGGAAACAAAAAAAGCCGCTAAAAGCGACTGCCTGGAAGACGCTGTCGATTATGTGGTTTTGGCAGATGTTGCTGTGCAGCAAATGAAAATAAGGTCAAAACTATTAGAAAACGTGGTTGAAAGAATTATAGACGGGTGTTTTGTGCGTTGTCCGGGAGTTACAAAAATTAAAGTATCATTGTCTAAAATAAACCCGCCCATAAATGCTGATGTAAAATCTGTTTGCGTGAGTATTAAAAAAAAGCTAAAAAAAAGAACAGGTAAATAATAAAAATTTACACTAAATTTGCCTTCACAAAAATAATGGCGCCTTGGCCGAGTGGCTAGGCAGAGGTCTGCAAAACCTTCTACGGCGGTTCGAATCCGCCAGGCGCCTCAAAAAAACCCTCGCAATTTCGTTGTGAGGGTTTTTTTATATTAGCTCTCGTTTGTATAACTTGCGGGCTAACCATTAAGCGTTTTATGTTATGATAAAAAACTGGAAATCAAAAATAGACGGTCTATACGGCAGGGTCTTTTCAGATCAAAACAAAAAAAAACTTGAAAAAACTACTTTGTGGCTTTCGATTATTGGGTTTGTTTTTCATCTGACTTTAATTTACATCAAGAAGCTTGAGCTTGTCGCGTTTTCATTTGACTCAGAATTGTTAGACAGCCCTATTTCTGCAATATATACTCCATTTACAATAATTTTAATATACGAGATATACTTACTCGTACTTAACCTGCCACGCTCTTTTACAACCTCTGTGTCGAAGCAGTTTGAAATTATTTCATTAATTCTAATTCGTCGTATTTTTGCAGACATTCCTAAAATTGACCTCAACGCTGATTGGCTTAACACCGCTGCAAATGTGCAGTTGATTTATGATGTTTTGGGTGTTTTGATTTTATATTACTTAATTTATCTTTTTAACAAAGCTCGCCTAAAGCTCGACAAAAAACCAATGACTACTGCAATAGGTGGTTTTGTTAGCTCCAAAAAAGCTGTCAGCCTTGCGCTTCTAGTAGTCCTTGTTTTTATTTCCCTTAACAGCGTTTTTACGTGGCTAAGCGACCTTGCAAACAACAACGAAATAGTAGATATTAATGCTATTTTTTATAATGAGTTTTTCACGGTTTTAATCTTGGCTGATGTTCTAATACTTTTGCTTTCTTTTCAGTACACCGAGCGTTACACACAAATTGTTAGAAATACAGGGTTTATAATATCTACTATTTTGATTAGGCTTTCGTTTGGCGTTTCTGGACTAACCAATATTGTGCTTGTAGTTTCAAGCGTGTTGTTTGGTCTTTTAATTTTGTCAATCTATAATTTAAGTGAGAAGTCCGCTAAAAACCAACCGGAAGGTTAAGTTGTATGAAAACAATATTCTATAACATTCTTGGGTCAATTATAGCCTTTTATATGCCCTTTCAAATAGCCCTTTTGACCGATTCTAATACTGTAGTTACAGCTGTATTAATAGCTTTTTTTATACAGTGGGTGTGTTTTATTCCTGCTTTTTTATTACAAACAGAAAAGTTTTACGATTTAACAGGCAGTATCACGTATTTGTCGTTGATAATTTTCACGGTTTTTGAATCTGGATCTGTTTCTGCCGGCAGCCTTGTGGTGGCGGGTAGTGTGGTTTTGTGGGCTGTGAGGCTTGGTAGTTTTTTGTTTTTACGGATAAAAAAAGATGGTGAAGACAAGAGGTTTAGGGCAATTAAACCTTCTTTTACAAGATTTTTTATGACCTGGACGCTACAGGGCACTTGGGTTTCTATGTGTTTGCTGTGTGTTTTATCCGCTATTTCGTCCGCTTCAGGAATAGTCGTTAACTTACTTTTTTGTATTGGGTTGTTTTTGTTCGTTCTTGGTTTTGGGCTAGAGATCGTGGCGGACTCACAGAAGTCTAAATTTAGAGGCGATCCAAAAAACAAAGACTTATTTATAACCACAGGGCTTTGGGCGCTATCAAGACACCCTAATTACCTCGGTGAGTTAACTTTATGGGTGGGCATAGCATTAATGTCGTTTTCATCACTTGTTGGTTTGGAGTATTTAACCTTAATTTCGCCTGTTTTTATATACCTTCTCCTTGTTCATATTTCTGGAGTTAGGATGCTGGAGGATGCTGGGAGAAAAAAATGGGGGCATTTGCAGAGCTATAAAAACTATATTAACAGCACCCCTAAGCTGTTTATAAGGGGCTTGAAAAAGGGTTTTTAAAAGTTAAAGAAATAAAAAGAGAATTGTGGGTAGTGAATATGTTTTAGCGTTTAAAGAAAACAGAATCATAGTGGGGCGCTTACAAGTGCTGCTTGAAGAAAAAGAGGTTCGAGTTATCGTTCGGTCTGACACGCTGCCTGGCTATGAGCTTACGTATCACCTTGATGAGCTCTTTGTCTTAAAGGCAGATTTAAAAAAAGCAGCGCCAATAATAGACAAATACAAAACGTTTATAAATCAATAAAAAACAGGCAGGGGCTTTCTATAGGGAGCCTTTAATAATAAGAACTGTCCCTGAAATGAGAAGAATTAGACTAAGAATAGATTTAATAAAAGACGTGTTTTTTGTGTTTATTTTTGAAGAAAGTTTTTTTGCAACAATAATTTTTAAAAGATCGGTTAAAAAATAAGAAGCTATTATTGTCGTGAAAAAAGAAAAGACACCAAGCGTGTTGCTTTTATTTAAATTTGGGACGATAACAAGGACAACGCCCGCCCAAAACAACAAAACCGCCATGTTAATAATGTTTAAAGCAAACCCTTTTATAAAGAGCCCGAAATACCCCACAGAAGAGTCTTTAAGTTCTATTTTCTTGTCTGTTTTGTTTCTTTGAAGAAAAATATATCCTCCATAAACAGAAAGGATGGCCCCTCCTAAAACAAAAAGACCGGGCTGATTGTTTATATTGTCCATTAGCTGCTTGCTTGTGTAGTAGCAAAAAACAATAAAAAAAACATCAGCAAGTATTACGCCAAGATTTAAAGATATTGCTGCTTTTAGACCTTTTGTTATGCTTGTCTCTATAAGAACAAAAAAAACAGGACCTAGAACGAAGCTTAAAAAAAACCCAATAGATACCGCTGTAAATAGATCTGTTAACATTATTTATTGTATAAGTAGTTGACAACCCCGCCGAGTGTAATTTTTTCTATTATTTTATTGGTTTTGTAGTGAACGTTTGCCTCCCCGCCAGCTTTAAGGTTTAGTTCAAGTAGAGAGGTCGTGTAAACGTCAACAACACCCCCTGCTTTTATAAATACTTTTGTTGTTTCTGAAGACAGGGTTTTAGCGTTCACTTGCCCTCCTGTGTAAGCATCAACTTCACTATGGCTGGCGCTCCCTGATAACGTTATTTTTCCGCCAGAAACAGCTTTTGAGCTAAGGTCTGGTGTGTTAATTTTTAAAGAGACCGTTGCTCCGCTCTCCGCTTTTATAAAAAGAGAGGGCTCAACTACCGGGTCTTTTGAAAAAACGAAAGAACCTTCTTTGGCCTCTATTCTATAGATGTTTTTATAATACAGATCTATTTTTGTTTCTGCACCGCTTAATCTTTTTTCTACACCCATTCGTATCTTTAGTGCTCCGTTTTTATTTTTTACCACAACGCTACCGGAGTGCCTTCCGCTAATAATCACTTTGTTTACGTCTGACTTTATTAGGTTTACTTTTAACAAATCGTAGGTTTGAATTTTATAAAAATCTCCAAGTTCTCTTTTTATTTCGTTTTGAGAAAAAGAAAAGAATGTAAATAAAAAAGCAATTAAAAGTGCCGTGTGTTTCATGTTGTTGTTGGTTTTATTCTGCTAAGATAAAGTCTAATTGTTTTTTTATCAAATCAGCGTGTTTTACTTGTACAAGGACCGCGTCTCCTAACTGGTATTTAACCTTGGTCTTTTTTCCTGTTAAGCTGTGGCGGTCTTTATCGTAAACAAAAAAGTCGCCTTTTATGTCTCGTACAGGAATCATTCCTTCACATTTGTTTTCTACTATTTCTACGAATATACCCCAGTCTGTAATCCCAGAGATTACTCCGTTGAACTTTATATTCCTTTTGTCTTGCATGTATTTTATCTGCATAAACTTTATAGAGTCTCTTTCTGCTTTTGTAGCTAAAATTTCTCTTTGCGTACAGTGGTCACAGGCGGTGTTGTAAAAATCTAAACCTGTTGGTTGCTTTTTTTTTAAATATATATCTAAAAGTCTATGAACCATTACGTCAGGGTACCTCCTGATTGGGGAGGTGAAGTGGCTGTAGTGGTTAAAAGAAAGCCCATAATGGCCAATATTCTTTGTTGTGTATTCAGCCTTGCTCATAGACCTTATCGCTAAAGATTCTATAAGGCTTTGTTCTTTTTTTCCTTTAACGGCTTTTAATATTTTATTTAAAGATTCAGACATTTTGTTTTTAGAGGTAATGTCTAGTCTGTAGCCTAAAGCCCCCGCAACCTCTTTTAGTGCATTTATTTTGCTTTCATCCGGGAGATCGTGTACTCTATAAATAAATGGAGATTTCTTCAACACGTTCCCTACGAATTCAGACACTTTTCTGTTTGCTAAAAGCATAAATTCTTCTACAAGCTTATTGGCCTCTTTAGATTCTTTTACATAAACACCAATCGGTTCTTTTTCTTTATTTATTGTAAACCTAACTTCTTTTTTATCAAAAGAAATCGCCCCGCTTTCCATTCTTTTAAATCTCATATTTTCAGCAATCTCGTTTAGTTTTAAAATAGCGGTTTTAACATTGTTAGAGACGGTGTATTGTTTGTTGTTTAAAGAAACCTCTTTTTTTATTATGTTTTCTTTGGTCTCTATTATTTCTTGAGCCTCTTCATAGGTAAATCGATGATTACTATTTATAATAGTTTTTCCAAACCATTGTTTTTTTACCTCATTGTTTTCTATAATAAAAACTGCAGAAAAAGTAAGTTTTTCTTCGTTTGGCCTTAAAGAGCACGCTTTGTTTGAAAGTATTTCTGGAAGCATTGGCACAACCCTGTCCACTAAATAAACAGAGGTTCCTCTTTTAAAAGCTTCGTCATCTAAAATGTTTTTTTGTTTTAAATAATGTGAAACGTCTGCAATATGTACCCCTATTTCATAGCTGTCTTGGGTTATTTTTTTAAAAGAGATGGCATCATCAAAATCTTTTGCGTCTACCGGATCTATAGTAAAGGTTAGCTCATCTCTAAAATCTCTTCTTTTTGAAATTTCTTCTTTATTTATAGAAGTATCAATGTTGTCTGCAAAGTCTTTAATTTCTCTTTCGAAATCATAAGGAAGGCCGTGCTCCGCTAGAATAGAGTGTATTTCTGTGTTATGCTCACCTTCAGCGCCTAACACTTTTTTTACAATGCCGTTTGGTGATTGAGAATTTTTTCTCCATTCTGTAACCTGGACGATAACCTTGTCATTATTATTAGCTTTGTTTATTTTATCAATAGGAACAAAAACATCTACATGGATTCTTTTGTTATCTATTAATACAAAAGAAAAATTTTCACTTATTTGAATTTTACCAACATACTCCGTTTTTTCTCTTTTTATTAAACTAGTTATCTCTCCTAAATGCTTGTCTTTCTTTTTTCTTGTAAACACATAAGCTTCTACTATGTCATTATGTAAATATTGACCTATTTTTTCTATATGAATTTTTTCTTCTATACCTTCACAAACAACCACGGCAGCTCCTCTTGTTGACACCTCTAAAGTTCCTACAAACTTATTCTTAGTGTTGCTATTTTTATCTATATTATGTCTTTTTTTTCTACTCAAAATGTTTTTATTAAAAACAAAAGTAAAGTTTTTATGGAGTATCTATATGTATTAAACTCTAACTTATAAACAATTAAATATATTCTACTGTTTTTTTAACTGTTTAAATATATATAATTATTACTCTTTCTTAATATATAAAATAAATAATTACATTTTAATATAAAAGTCCTTTGTTAAATTTATATAATCCTTTGTATAAGAGTGGCGATGCTTTTCTATAGTTAAACTACTTATATTAATTTTCTTTTTATAAAAAGAAAAGGTTAATAAACTTCTTTTAATAACAGAAGTTTTATTTCCTTTAACTCTACATATTTTATTTATAAATATTTTTTCTTCTTCTGCTATACCTATAAAATTTATTTCTTCTTTAAAAGGAATTATAGTTGTAAATTTTCCTTGTTTAGATAATATTTTAGAAACGCCTATTATCAGTTCTGTAAAAGATAAAGAAGAGGTAAACCTCGCTCTATTTCTAGGTATATTAGTTGTTTCAAAATTATCTGTGTAAAAAGGAGGATTAGAAACTATTAAATCATATTTTTCACCTTCTAATTCTTTTGCAAAATCTTGAAAAGTTGAATGGTAACAGAAAAGTCTGTCGGACCAGTCAGAATTATCAAAATTATCTACTGTTTGTTTATAAGCATTATTTTCAACTTCAACAGAATCTATTATTAAAGCGTTAGAGCGTTGTGCTAACATTAAAGAAACTACTCCGGTTCCAGAACCAATATCAAGTATTTTATTTGAGTCTTCTTTTATAGAACACCAGGCACCTAACAGAATTCCATCAGTTCCTATTTTCATAGCGGTTTTATCTTGATTAATTCTAAAATTTTTAAAAAGGAAAGATTTATTTTTAATTGTTTCTATTTTTTAAAAGAACTAAGTATACTGTTTTTTATTATAATAAAATTCATAAATAACTAACTTATAAACAATAATATATATTATACTATTTTTTTTAAATTAATTAATAAATAAATGATTGTTATTATAGTGTGTTAATACCTATTATAACTTTTTTAAATAAAATAGGATTTAAGTTTATTAAGAACTTATTAAAACAAGATAAACAACTTATAAATATATAAAACACTTAAAATTAATAACTTAACTTACCTGTTAACATTTCTTATTTTTTGTAAAACAAAAGGGTTTTTTAATAAAGAAAAGAAACAAATGAGTTAACAAAACCATAATAACAGTTAATAGTAGATAAACAAAAACAGATAAATAAATTTGGTTTTGTAAATGAATTTGTTAAGAGAAAAAAAATCATTACAAAACATTATTAGTTATTAATAATTATATTTAGATATTAACATAAAACAAACATTTATGAAGGTTTCAATAGGTAACGATCATGCTGGAACAAAACACAAATTTAAAATAGTAGACCACTTAAATAAAAAGAATTTTAAAGTTGTTAACCACGGAACAGATTTAGAGGAAAGCGTAGACTACCCAGATTTTATTCACCCTGTTGCAGAAGACGTCAAAAACAAAAACTCAGAAATAGGGTTTATCATATGTGGAAGCGGAAATGGAGCATCAATGAGCGCAAACAAACACAAAGGGGTAAGGTCAGCTCTCTGCTGGAATAACGAAATTTGTAAGCTTTCAAGAGAACATAACAACGCAAACATATTAAGTATTCCCGCAAGATATGTAAGTATAGAGGAGGCTATAGAAATGGTAGAAATCTTTATTAACACCCCCTTTGAAGGAGGAAGACACCAAACAAGGGTAGAAAAAATAAACAACTAAATTAAATTGAAAACAAACACCTATAGCTATAAAGAACTAAGCACAGACCAGCTTTACAAAATACTAAAACTTAGAGCAGAGGTTTTTATTGTTGAACAAAACTGCGCCTACCAAGACTTAGACAATAAAGACGATAAAGCAATCCATTTAATAGGAGAGATAAACAAAGAAATCGTAGCCTATACCAGAATATTTAAAAAAGGAGACTATTTCAACAATTCAAGTATAGGAAGAGTTTTAGTGAGAAAGGAATATAGAAAAAAAGAGTACGGAAAAGTAATGATGAAAAAATCTATAGAAATAATAAAACTAGACCCAAAAGAAGAAGAAATAGAGCTTTCCGCACAAAAATACCTAACAAAATTTTACACAGACCTAGGGTTTAAAAAAAAAGGAGAAGAATATTTAGAAGACAATATTCCGCACGTTAAAATGACATTAAAAATCAGAGGTTATTAATATTTCCACCCTTCTATCGGCCTCGGGACGACCTCCTAAAGGAAAGCGGTGCCCTAAACCCTCAAAAGACATTCTTTTTGGATCAACCCCTTTACGAACAAAATAATCATAAACAAACTTAGCCCGCACAAAAGAAAGGTTTCTTCTTTTTGTAGCGCGGTCAATAGCGTCATTTTGCCCAGAAGTGCAGCAGACATGTCCCTGAATAACAAAAGAAAAAGGTTGATTTTTAATTTTTTCAAAAGCCACATCAAGACTTTTTTTAGAACCAGGGGTTAAGTAAGAATAGCCAGTTAAAAAAAGAAGGTTTTCTATCACCAGAGAACTTCCTTTTATAAACGGCCTCTCCGTGTTTTCGTCTAAACGATCAAAAGAAACCATTAGCTCAACCTTTCTGTTTAAGGCCCGGGCCCTATCAGGACTTGTAGTTTTTACAGTTCTTAAAAGAACCTCTCCTTTTCCGTCAACATTTGTAATCACGTCTTTGGGAATATCATTGCTTAAAAGAATTTTTTTTATTTCTTCTGCTCTTTTTTGTGAGAGAGTCAGATTATAAGAACTAGCCCCAACATCGTCACAAAACCCATAAATCTCTACACTAGAAAGCTTTTCTTCGCTAAGGGATATTACAAAAGACAGAAGCCTGTTTTTTTCTATTTCCGTAACCACAAACTTATCGGTTTCAAAGTAAATGTTATGAAAAAGTTTTTCATTCGAGTGACCTACAAAAAAACAAAGAACAAAAAGAAAAACAAACATTTCCTTAACCATAACCATCTTAAATGTTTTTATCATTGTTTTTTAGAAAGGAAGGCTGCCAATGCGCCGACAAAACCCTTTGTTATTCTGCTATAGCAAATATTTTTTTTACCCAAATAAACAAAAACCAATGAGTACCCTAAAAAGCAATCATCCGCCAAACAGTTCAGCCTAAAAGCCTCCCGCATTTGTCTTTTAATTTTGTTTCTATCAACAGCAAGACTAATGTTTTTTTTACCAACCGTAAAAGCAACGCCGGAGTTGACGGACTCCTTGTTTTTTATATAAAAAAGCTTAATAGGAAACGAAGAAACAAAAAGTCCGTTATCAAAAACAAGGCTTATTTCTTTTTTAGACTTTAACTTCTCTACAACCAACATAAGGTTCTCTTTTTTACCCTGTAAAGGTATAAATAAAATAACTAAATAGAATTGTTCTTTTTGTCTGTGTCTGCGCTTTTATTAAGCGGATCTATAACAATTTTAACGATAGATTTTTTTGCTATACAAACATCAAAAGAATAGTTTTTTTTCGCCCAACTCCACGGCTCTAAAAGACGAACACCTGTGTCTACGGTCTTATTTCCCCGACTCATTAACAACGGGACGTGATAGTTTTTAGCCAGACCTCCGGCAGTTTCTATTAAAACATCTGAAGGAAGAGCCATTTCACCCTCTCTTTTTAAAGAAACAAGAGAGTGCTCATGCTCCTGGTCATGCGCCACGAGAGAGTCGCAATAAAGGGTCTTTTGAGACAAAAGAGCCTCTGAGCTGACAACAGCGTAATCTATTGTTTTAGTAGTTTGAGCCCAGTCCATTAAGTACCAATCCAGCTCTTGTCCACTAACTTTTTCAGCAATACGGATAAACTTTTCCGGGTCTGGATGAGTGAAGACATATTTGTTATAATACTCTTTTAAAATCTCCATCAAGACGTCATCTCCGACCACATAACCCAGTTGAGATAAAAACACAGAACCCTTGCTGTAAGCAGACATTCCATAGCTGCGACTGGACGAAAACCGATCTGCATGTGTGGTAAGCGGCTCTTCTTTTCCTGAACGAACAACCCTAAAGTAGGCCCCATAAGCTCTTCTGTTAGGAAGCTCTAACTCTTTTTCTAATATATGGTTTTCTGCTTGGTCACTTATATAGCTTGTAAAACCCTCATCCATCCAGGCATGTTTAGACTCGTTAGTGGCAAGCAAAAACTGAAACCAAGTATGTGCTATTTCGTGTGAAATAACTCCCGCCAGACTTTCAAAATCTCTAACACCACCAACAAACGTACACATTGCGTATTCCATACCCCCGTCTCCAGCTAGAATTACGGAATACTGCTTATAAGGGTAAGGCCCAATTTTCTCGCTAAAATATTCCATAAACTGAACAGCATAAGGTTGAACCGTTTTCCAGTTCTCAAGATAATCCTCTTCGTCTTTATAAAAAAAATGCATTACAGGCCCGTTAGGAACATCAACAACATCATGAATGTAATTTGTGTCTGCGGCCCAACTAAAGTCGTGAACATTAGGAGCAATAAAGTTCCAAGACAGCTTTTCAGAAACGTAAGGCTCTTTAAGCTCGGCGTAGCCATGGCCAATTTTCTCGGGATTTTTTAAGTAGCCCGTTCCTGCCACCGTATACTCTTTATCGATATTAATAGTAACATCGAAATCACCCCAAACCCCATAAAACTCTCTACCCAGGTAAGCATTTGCGTGCCACCCTTGTTTATCATACTCACTCAGCTTAGGATACCATTGGGCCATAGAAAAAGCAACACCATCTTCATTGTCTTTTCCAGCCCTTCTAACTTCTTTAGGCGGACTAACCTCAAAACGCATACTCAGCGTGGTCTGTTCTCCCGGCAAAAGAGGAGAGGCAAGAGCCGCTTCTAAAATTGTTTCCTGGTTCTTAAGCCCCAACAACACACCATCCTGAAAAAGCTCTATAACACGAATGCTTCCGTAATCTTTTTCTTCCAGCGCAAGTATTTTATTTGAAACCGACCTCTTGTCATCGCTAATTTCAGAAGAGCTTATTTGCATTTCACTACCAGGCTTAAAGGCGTTAAAATACAGGTGGTAAAAAACCCGACGAATAGTGTCCGGAGAGTTGTTGGTATAGACCAACTCTTGTGTTCCTGAGTAGGTTCTGTTTTCTGCATCAACGTCAATAACCATCGTATAGTCGACGTGTTGTTGCCAGTCTAAAACAGGCTGAGCTGAACAATAAACGGTAAATAAAAGGAAGGGGAGGGCTCTAAAAAACATCTTTACATTTTAAAAATTCATTAATACGAATGCCTTTATCGGTTTTCTTTAAAGAAACAACCTCGTTAACACTGTCGTGCTCAAGGCATAGAAGAATATTATTTTCAACCACATAATCTAAAAAGAAAGACTTTTCTTTTAGGGTTGTAAGCGGTCTTATATCATAACCCATTATATAGGGCAAAGGAACGTGACCTGCAGTCGGGACGAGGTCTGCCGCAAAAGCAATTTTCTGTCCCTTGTATGTAATAATTGGTATCATTTGTTTTTCGGTATGACCATCAGCATAAAACACTTCAAAACCTAGCTCAGAGGCGAAAGAAATCACTCCGTTTTTACTAGAAACAAACTTTAGCCTTCCAGAGGCCTCAATTGGCAAAAGATTTTCTTTTAAAAAAGAAGCCGCCTCTCTTTTGTTTGGGCTAAGCGCCCAGCTCCAGTGTTTTTCGTTTGTCCAAAAAGAAGCGTTTTTAAAAACAGATTCAAAACCTGAGCCAGAAGCACTTCTTTTTATAGCCCCTCCGCAATGGTCAAAATGAAGGTGCGTAAAGAAAACGTCCGTAATATCATCAACAGAAAACCCTGCTTTTTTAAGCGAACCCTCTAAAGTGTCTTCTCCCCACAAGGAGTAATAACTGAAAAACTTTTCACTTTGCTTGTTGCCCATGCCGGTATCAACAAGAATAAGCCTTTCTCCTTCCTCAATTAAAAGACATCTAGCAGAAATGTCTATTAAGTTTTTACCGTCAGCAGGGTTTGTTTTATTCCAGATTGTTTTAGGAACGACTCCAAACATAGCCCCCCCGTCCAACTTAAAATTCCCAGCATTAATAGGATATAGATTCATTTAATGAGATTATTTACTATTTTTATAAATATAAAACAATATTTTGAAGAAGCTAGAAAGAAGTTTAGGTCTATCCGCCGTTATCGCAATAAGCGTTGGGGGAATGTTGGGTAGTGGTATTTTTGTTTTGCCAGGCCTAGCTGCCGCAAAAACAGGGCCTTCTTTGTGGCTAGCCTATCTCTTAGCAGCTATTTGTATTTTACCGGCAGCGCTTTCTAAGTCAGAACTAGCAACAGCAATGCCTTCTTCAGGCGGAACTTACGTATACATCGAAAGGGCTTTTGGCCCGTTATTTGGAACTATTTCAGGGATTGGTCTTTGGCTTTCTCTTTTGTTAAAAAGCTCTTTTGCCTTAGTGGGCTTCGGGGCATATTTATCGGTAGTTGTAAATATTGACGACACAGGACAAAAGCTTGTTGCGCTATCTTTTTTGGCAATCATTTTATTATTAAACATATACGGAGTTAAGAAAGTCGGCAAGGTTCAAATGGTTGTGGTCACAATAAGTGTTGTCTCCTTAATTTTAATTTCATTTTTTGGCCTTCAAAACATTGACGCAAAGCTCTTAACCCCATTTATGACCGAAGGAAATACGGGCCTTATCTCTACAATAGCTTTTGTTTATATTTCTTATGCGGGCGTAACAAAAGTAGCTGCAATTGCAGGGGAAATAAAGAATCCCTCTAAAAATTTACCACTGGCGATGATTCTGTCTTTGGTTATTATCGCAACTATTTATGTTTTCATTTCTTTTGTTCTTGTTGGAAATATTCCTCTTGACCAGCTTTCTGCAGACATTAAGCCTATTTACACAGTCACAACAATTCTCGCGAACGAACAGCTTGGTTATGTTGTCGCAATTATTGGAGTAATTACATTAATGTCAATGGCTAATTCTGGGGTATTAGCCTCTTCCAGATTTCCCTTCGCAATGGCAAGAGACAAACTTCTTCCAGAGTTTATGGGAAAAATTCACCCCAAACACATGACCCCGGTGGTTACTATTATAATGACATGTGCTGCAATGGCCTTTGTTATACTTTTTCTAGATGTTGTAAAAATCGCAAAATTAGCAAGTGCATTTAAGGTTATGATGTTTATTTCCGTGAACCTTTCTGTGGTAATTTTAAGAGAAACGTCAGCCCAGTGGTACAGACCAACGTATAAATCACCCCTTTATCCTTTCATTCAAATTTTTGGAATAATAAGCGGAATTATCCTTCTTGTTTTCCTTGGCCTAATGCCTGCAATCGCAATACTTATTATCTTTGCTGTTGGAGGCGTGGTTTACTATTTTTTCGGCAAAGACGCTACACGAACAGGGGTTTTAAGAAATTATGGGCACAGGCCAGCGTTGTATTTGTTCTACAAAAAGAACAAAACACCAAAAGAAGAAAGCCAAAGACAAGTTAACGTTATTAACAACCAAAACTTTGATGGAGCGCTAAATCCTAATGCGGGAGTGGTAGTGCCTCTTTTAGGAAATGAGCAGTCGGCAGAAATGTTAGTAGAAATTGCAGCAGCAATAAACTTGAAAGACGCGATACAAACAGTTAATATAACCGAGGTGCCAAATCAAACTTTTTTAGACGCGTTTATGAAAGACGACCCTAAAATACTTTCGTTAGAACGAAGAATCTCAGGCCTTTCGAAAAGCAAAAAGATAGAGGTTGATTTTGAGGCGGTGGTAACGCACGAGCTATCAAACACAATAGACCGGCTAAGCAGCCAAACAAACTGTGACTGGCTAGTAATGGGCTGGAACGGAAGAGCGCATAGCGGAATACTTGTCAGCAACCCAATAGGCTGGCTACTTACAAACATTAAATCAGACTTTGCTCTTTTCAAAGACAATGGAGTTCGCTATATAAGCAAGGTGCTTTTAGCCCTAAGGCCAGGGAGAAAAGACAAAAACTTTTTAGCAGTAGCAGAAAGAATTTGTTCTTTTTATGGAGCAGAGCTAACTCTTTTACATGTTGTTTCAGAGCAAACTCCAGATAAAGAAATTGACGCGATAAAGAGCAATTCACGAAGGCTAGTGTCTAAAATCACAACTAAAAGTCAAGTACAAATTCTAAAAAACAACAATTCTATAGAAACGATTTCAGCAGAGTCAGCAGGGTACGATCTTCTTATTTTAGGGACACCCCAAAAAGACAACTGGATTAGTGTTTTGTTTGGCACAGGAAAAGACAAGTTTACTGAAAAATCCGCTTGTTCGGTATTAAGACTTACAATGAAAGACTAGTCGTTAAGCTTTAAAACAGCCATAAAAGCTTCTTGAGGAATCTCTACATTCCCAACTTGACGCATTCGTTTTTTACCCTTCTTTTGCTTTTCTAAAAGCTTCCTTTTTCTAGAAATATCACCACCATAACATTTAGCAGTAACGTCTTTTCTTAAAGCCTTGATCGTCTCTCTTGCAATTATTTTAGCACCAATTGCTGCCTGAATAGGAACATCAAACTGCTGTCTTGGAATAAGCTCTTTTAGTTTTTCGCACATCTTTTTTCCAATCGAGTGAGCACTACTTGCGTGTATTAAGGCTGACAAAGCATCAACCGGCTGAGAGTTTAATAAAATATCAACCCTAACCAATTTTGAGGTTTGCATCCCGATCGGAGAATAATCAAAAGAAGCATATCCTTTGGAAACCGTTTTAAGCCTGTCGTAAAAATCAAAAACAATCTCTGCTAGAGGCATGTCAAAAGTCAACTCAACTCTTTGCGTGGTTAAGTAGGTTTGGCCCTTAATCAACCCCCTTTTGTCAATACAAAGAGACATTACGTTTCCCACAAAATCAGCCTTAGTAATAATTGTCGCCTTTATGTAAGGTTCTTCAACCCTCTCTAAAGTAGAAGGGTCAGGCAAGTCCGTAGGGTTGTTTACCGTCAAAGGCTTGTCTAGGTGTTTTCTTGTATAAGCCAGGTAAGACACGTTTGGCACAGTAGTAATTACCGTCATTCCAAACTCCCTTTCTAATCTTTCTTGAATAATCTCCATGTGAAGCATACCAAGGAACCCACACCTAAAGCCGAAACCTAATGCGGCAGAACTTTCTGGCACAAAAACTAAAGAAGCATCATTTAACTGAAGCTTTTCCATAGAGTTTCTAAGCTCTTCGTAATCTTCGGTGTCTACAGGGTATATTCCAGCAAAAACCATTGGCTTAACATCTTCAAAACCCTCAACAGCATTTAAAGTTGGGTTTTTAGAATCTGTAATTGTATCACCAACCTTTATCTCTTTAGCTTCTTTTATTCCTGTTATAAGGTAGCCAACATCACCTGCAAAAATTTCAGGTTTTGGCGTTTGTGTTAAGTTAAGAGTTCCAACCTCATCAGCTCCGTAAGTTTTTCCGGTTGCTATAAATTTGACTTGCTGGTTCTTTCTAATACTACCATTAAGCACTCTAAAATATGTTTCAACTCCTCTAAAAGGATTATAAACAGAATCAAAAATTAACGCCTGCAAAGGCTCATCATAATTTCCTTTAGGAGCAGGGATTCTTTTAATTATAGCGTCTAAAATGCTTTCTATCCCTAGACCTGTTTTTGCGCTCGCAGGGATAACTTCTTCTGCCTTACAGCCAAGTAAATCAACAATATCATCAGTCACCTCTTCTGGACTAGCGCTAGGAAGATCAACCTTGTTTAATACGGGGACTATTTCTAAATCATTTTCTAACGCTAAATATAAATTAGAGATAGTTTGTGCTTGAATGCTCTGGGCCGCATCAACAATTAAAAGAGCGCCTTCACAGGCCGCTATAGATCTTGACACTTCGTAAGAAAAATCAACATGACCAGGAGTGTCTATAAGATTTAAAACATAGTCAACACCGCCTTTTGTGTAATCCATTTGCACCGCATGAGACTTAATAGTGATGCCCCTTTCTCTTTCAAGATCCATATTGTCAAGCAATTGATCTTGCTTTTCTCTGTCAGTAACAGACCCAGTAAACTCTAGAAGCCTATCAGCAAGAGTGCTTTTCCCATGGTCAATATGGGCTATAATGCAAAAGTTTCTAATATTTTTCATTAAAAGGCATGCAATTAGATGCAAGGCGCAAAAGTACATAAAAATATAACATTTTTTAAGATGCAAGAATCAGAAAACCCAAATTATAGATTGTTCTGTATATTTGTAGAATAATTGACAACATAATTATTGAAATGATTAAAATAGGAGACATTGAATTGCCAGATTTCCCACTTTTACTTGCGCCAATGGAAGACGTTAGTGACCCCCCCTTTAGAGCGCTATGTAAAGAGAATGGAGCAGACGTTGTTTATACCGAGTTCATCTCAAGCGAAGGGCTTATAAGGGATGCCGTAAAAAGCACCATGAAGCTAGATATATACGAAAAAGAAAGGCCTGTCGGAATACAAATTTTTGGAGCGAACCTAGACTCCATGCTTAGGTCTGTAGAGATTGTTGAAAAATCAAACCCTGATATAATTGATATTAACTTTGGTTGCCCCGTTAAAAAAGTGGTGTCAAAAGGAGCTGGAGCTGGGATTTTAAAAGACCTTGACCTTATGGAAAGCCTTACAAGAGAAATGGTTAAAAGAACAAGCTTACCGATTACGGTTAAAACAAGGCTAGGCTGGGACAGTGACAGTATAAGAATTGTAGAGGCGGCGGAAAGACTTCAAGACGTTGGATGTAAGGCCATCTCAATCCACGGAAGAACAAGAGCACAAATGTACAAGGGCGAGGCAGACTGGACAGAAATAGAAAAAGTTAAAAATAATTCAAGAATGCACATTCCTATTTTTGGAAATGGAGACATAAACACCCCAGAGAGAGCAATGCTTATAAGAGATAAGTTTGGTTTAGACGGGGCGATGATAGGAAGAGCAAGTATTGGCAATCCCTGGTTTTTTAACCAAGTAAAGCACTTCTTTAAAACAGGAGAACACCTTCCGGCAGTATCTATTAAAGAAAGGGTTTCTGCAGCAAGAAAACATCTCGAAATGTCTATTACTTGGAAAGGAGAAAGGCTAGGTGTTTTCGAGACAAGAAGGCATTACACAAATTATTTTAAGGGAATACAAGATTTTAAGCCTTTTAGACAAAAACTAGTTACGAGCGATTATTCAGTAGATGTTTTTGCAACATTAGATGATATTTATGAAAAATTTTATTCCTATGAGTTTGTCTAAGAGTTATTTACAAGGCCTTTAGTTACGGTATTAGAAGAAATTTTTGATGCCATCCCCCCAAGAATTAAAATAGTAACACCGACAATTAAAAAGGTCATTGGTTTTGGGCTTACCGGATAAGCCAAGGTAGGGGATATCATAAATAACGAAAACTTTTCTTGTGCCAAAATCAAAAGATAACCCAAGGCTAAGCCAGTGAACCCTCCTAAAGAAGTAATAATCAATCCTTGATAATAGAATATTTTTTTAATCTCTACATATGAAGCTCCTGAATTATGTAGCGTTTTAAGGTTTTTCCTTTTTTCAAGTATCATAATTATTATTGAGCTAATCAAATTAAATAGAGCTATAATAAGAACAAGAGTAAAGATAAGGTAGACAGCAACCTCTTCTGTGTTAAGCATCTTGTACAAAGAGTCATTTAATTGTTCTTTGTTTTTTATCTCAACATCACTACCAAACCTAGATCTTAACAAGGCGATAGACTCTTTCGTTTTTGAAGGGTCTTTTAGCAGAAACTCAACTGAACTTATTTGGTTTTTTTTGTAGCCTAACAGTTTTTGCAAATCATCGAGGCTGGTGTAAATTAGAGAAAAGTCTAGAGCTTCGTTTATCTGAAACTGCCCAACATTGACAACCTCTAGTTTAGAAAACGCATTTTCAGCCGAAAGAATTTGTTTTTTACCAGGCTTTGGAGCATAAATTTTAAGACGCTTGTAGTCGGAAATTCCATCGTAAATTCCAAAAGAAAGTTTCTCTGCTAACCCCCAGCCTGAAACAATTTGATTAGAACCGCTTATCCAGCCGCCGCCATGCAAAATAGAGTCTATGGTTTTTAAAGGATACGAATCAGAAACCCCCTTTATAGAGACAATCTGCCCATTTGAATTTGTTGACAAGAAGACGTCTTCTTCAACAGTTTTAGAATAGCTTAAAAAGTTTTCAAACTTTAGAATATCATCCAGCAAAGAGTCTTTTACAACAAACGTCTTAGACTTAGCGGGAATTAGCTTTAGATCAGGATCAACAAACGAGGTAAAAGCCAGGCTATAATCTTTTAAACCATTAAACCCGGATAAAACAATAAAAAGAGCTGCGCTTCCTACAACAACCCCTAATCCAGCAAGTTTAGACATAAAGTTTACAGCATTGTTAGAGCTCTTTGAAAAGAGATATCGTTTTGCTATATAATAAGAAAAATTCAAGGCTTACTTATTTGACGGTTTAAGAGGATTGTCCACCCCTTTTAAAGAGCGATCAATTTTTTCAATATAATCCAAAGAGTCATCAATAAAAAACATAAAGTTTGGCGTTCTTCTTAACTGATGTCTTGTTCTTTGAGCTATTTCATGCTTTATTATTGGGGTGTTTTTTTTAATTCCAGCAAGTATTTCAGGCCCTTTTGCAGAAGGAAAAACACTCAAATGTACTTTTGCAATAGAAAGATCTGTCGTAACCGAGACTTTAGATACCGAAATTATAACCCCCATAAGACCTCCTTTTGAAGCAGCGCCCTGAAGAATCTCCGCAAGATCTTGCTGGAGTATTTTAGAAATTTTCTTTTGCCTGTTACTTTCCATTTGGTAAAAATAAACATTTACAACATGAAACAATTAAAACAATATTTTTTAATTTAATTTAGTCATATGATTAATAAAATAGAACACTTAGGAATTGCCGTAAAAAACATTGAAGCATCAAACGCTCTTTTTGGAAAACTTCTTGGAAAAGAGCACTATAAAACAGAAGCGGTTGAGTCTGAATCTGTGATTACATCTTTTTTTAAGCTCGGAGATCAAAAAATAGAGCTACTGCAATCTACAGATGAAAACGGACCAATAAGCAAGTTTATAGAATCAAGAAAGGAAGGGGCTCATCACCTTGCCTTGCATGTAGACAGTGTTTTAGAAGAAGTAGCAAGGCTAAAGGCAGAGGGCTTTGAGTTTATTTCAGAAACACCAAAAAAAGGTGCTGACAATAAGCTTATCGTGTTTCTTCACCCCAAAACCACCAACGGAGTATTAATTGAACTGTGTCAAAACAACGAGAATAAAGAATAGTATTCTTTTTCTAGTATTAAAAAAATGCACTAATATTGCACCCTATTACCGGTCCTATAGCTCAGTTGGTTAGAGCACTTGACTCATAATCAAGTGGTCCCTGGTTCGAGTCCAGGTGGGACCACAGTGAAAACTAAACCCTATCTGTTGAAGATGGGGTTTTTTATTGTAGCGACATGAATAGCGACAAGTCAGCCAATATTTAAGCCTTTTTTGAGCCATGTCAATTTATTTTTTTAAATTTAGTAACAGAAAACAAATAACTAATTATCTAAAACCTAATAATTATGAAAAATCTATTTTATTTATTGTTTGTATTGCCTTTACTTTTTAGTTGTGGAGGAGGTAGTGAATATAACGATGGAGTCGGAACGACAACGCATTACACGGCTAAGGATTGGGATAGGGATGCAACGTATAGAAAAATGGGAGAAAAAGTTTGGAAATTTTGTCAAGATCACCCAGAAGCAAAGGAACTTAACTTAGTCATCATTGATGAATGCACTGACAGCAAGGGTAATTCTACTGAATATTCTCAGACTATTGTATTTAATAAAGAAGACATCAAAACTTTTTTAGAATATAAAACTGATACAGCATTTAATGAGAATTGTTATGAATTTGGTTCTTTGATGTTAAGTTGGAGACCCTGCGGTAATTCTCAATATTAAATTGCCCCGTAAAAACCTCCTTCATCTAACTTTTCTTGTCCGTTAAAAAAGTATTCATTTGCCGTCTACCCAATAGATATCAAAGGAATAAATAATAAAAGTAGTAGTAGTTTTTTAATAATTAAAGTTTTAATATTTGAGCAAACTAGCTTATTATGAAGAATGTTTTATTTACACTCGCTTTATTGATTTCTTTTATCTCTTTTGGGCAAATGACCTTTAATGTTAATTCTACTGTTTTTGATAGTAATAAGGAGACATTTGGCAAATATTATATTATAAATTCACAGGAAAATCAGCACGATACAACTAAAACAACACTAGAAGCTGGAGCTTATATAGTTTTTTACGCAAATGCAGATAAAGATAATACAGCTTTATTTATGGCAAATGTTTGGCCTAATAATGACAGTCAAAGCTATGGTAAAACATACAATCATAAAGTATTTGATAAAAAAGACCCCTTGACTGGAACAGTAGTAACAAATACGTTATTTAAGTGGGATTACTCAAATACATATAACTCAGAAAAAGGCTCTGCTACAGCAATACTTGAACAAAATAATTCACCAAATAATGGTTCGTTTAAAATGACAATTATTACTTCAAAATCAAATATGCTAGTATACAAAGGAAATATAGCCCAAAATAAAGAAGCCACAACTAAACCATAGGCATATCTTCTTCTTTTAATTCAGCTATTTCTAAACCTCTTTAGGTTAAACTTACATTTCTTATATTTGAGTAAACTAACTTATTGTGAAGAAGATATTATTCATACTCGCATTACTTATTTCTTTTAGCTCTTTTGGGCAAAATGATTTCTGTGCCTAAGCATATTCTCTTTCAGATAGTTTAAGTAAAAACTAAATGTTGTAAATTGAAGACTATAACTAATTATAAAAACATTAAAAATGAAAAAATTTAAATTAATACCATCTTTATTAGCCGTCTTTTTCATCACGTCAGCTTTTGCTGATTTTAAAAATGTGAAAAAATCAACAAATTATATTCTTGAAACCTCCTTTGAACATGAAGATGATTGTGATAAGTTTTTGAAAAGTTATGAAGAATTTATGGTAGCATATATCGCTGTGTATAAAAAGTATCTAGCAGACCCTACCAATATGTCAGTTATGACTGATTATACAAAACTCGCCGCTAACGCTACAAAATTTTCTTCAATGAATACCGACAATTGTTCACCGGAACAATTGATAAAACTCTCAGAAATTGTATTAAAATTAAACACGTCATTGTTGGCTTTGATGAGTATGTAGCCAAAAAAAGAAACCTTGTAAATACAACACCAAACTAAAGGTATAAAAAGCCCCACATTTCTTTGGGGCTTTTTTAAGCTAAATCATAGGCATACCTTTTTCTTTTAACTCAGATAGCTTAAGTAAAAACTAGATTTTGTAAATTGTGGTTATGAAACAACTAATACTTCTTTTGCTAACATCAACATTTCTTTTTTCTCAAGAAAAAAACAATGATAGAGATGAAATTATTTTTGTTGGGAATAGCTTTACCTTTTTTTGGAACCTTCCGTCTATAGTAGAAAAAATGGCAAATGAAAGGAATTTAAACTGGAACATTCTTCAATCCACCGCTAGTGGAGCAACCCTCAAACAACACTGGCTTGAAAAAAAAAACCTATCAACAAAACAGCTGATTTTAAATAACACATTTTCAAAGATTATTTTCCAAGACAACAGCAAATACCCAATAGTCGCAATTGATACTACAAAAAAATATCACAGGAAGTTTAAAGAACTGATATCTTCAGATACAGACACATACGTCTATTCAACATGGATGTATCCAAAAATAGAGAATAAAAACAGAAATTTACTTGAACAAAATATAGTTGAAAAAAACCTTATTGAATCTGGAATTGCCGAATCGAGCATGCTAATTCTTGTAGGGAGAGCATTTGACAAGTTTAAGTTAAAACACCCAAAATATAATTTATTAGCAGAGGACTTTAAACACCAAAACCCTAACGGAACCTATCTTGCGGCATGTGTAATTTTTTCAACTTTAAGTAACCAATCTTCAATTGGATTATCAAACAGATACTATGGGAAAGACAGCAATGGAAAAAAAATATACTATATTTTAATTGATTCAGCTGTCGCAAAAAAATGTCAGCAAATTTCTGACTCAATAGTGTTTAACAAATAATTCAGTCATTTCCATTGGTTTCTAATAAAAAACAACTCACCTACAGACTTATGATTATTCTTTAGCCTTAGGCACAGCTTATAAGCTAGTTTTTGAGAAACCTAGCACATAAATCATAAACACAAAACTTAAAGCGAATAGTTAAAATTTTTTAACAAATAGTTCAAAGAACAAACGACGTTTAATTTTAAATTTAGTTAAACATTAAAACCAAAAAATTATGAAAAAACTAATCACACTAATGTTAGTTCTTTTTTCTTTAGGGCTATCCGCACAATCAGTCATCGAAATAACCTATTTAGACATTCACCCAACTAAAATAGACAGGTTTGTGGAGCTGCACAAAACCATAGTAGACATGTCGCAAGGCGAAGAGAGAACCGTAGACGGTCATTGGGTTTACAGACACTGGTATGGGTCAGGAGGAACTATTGCAATTTATGACATCTTTGATTCTGCAGAAGACGTGATTAAAGATGACGCTTTCGCAGTGTTTTCAAAAAATCTCGATATGCTTTCAGAGGAAAAACAAAAAGAAGTTTCTAAAATTTTTCAAGAGTGGTGGTCTTTTTATGATGGACACACAGATGAAATGAGAGTAATCGACTTTGAAAAGGACTTTTCAAGTAAGCCAGATGTTAATTGGGACCAGCCATATGTTTTTGTTGTTGGAAAATACAACTCTAAAAACATTCAAGAAATGTCTCAAGCATATTTAGACTGGCAGATTTTTCCAGGAGTTAATGATGGTTTAGTTATGGGGGGAGGAACTTCGTCACATTTTAAAGGATCTGGACATGATCTAGAGGTGTTTCAGTCTTACGAAAATATTGTAGCCTTTGCGAATTCTATTTCTGGACAGTCTTCAGACAACCCAGACGCAAGGTCTAAATTTTGGGATAATGTTACAGGAGCACACGAAGACCAAATATATATCCATGTCGGCCATTTGGTAGACGGAGTATTCGATTTGGCAGGAAATTAAATAAGTATTATAAAAAAAGGCGCCTTTTAACTCAGGGCGCTTTTTTTTGTTATATAATTTAAACTAGAATTAAAAATGGCCGTTTAACCAACTTATTTTTTCTCTAAAATTAAATTATGTAAATTGTATTTATGAAAAAACTACTTCTACTTTTAATATTTACTTCAGTGGCTTCTTTTGGGCAAAGTTCTAAATTTGTACACTTTTTCGATTGCTACTTATTCACACGCAGAGGAAGTACACTGCAAGCGCCTAGTTGAAAGTTAATTATTGTAAATTGGCCACATGAAAAAGAAGCTGTGGACTATTCTAGAAGACAACACTACAAAAAAAGGTAGATATTTTGACTACTTCATACAGGCCTTAATACTTTTATCCCTTGCCTCGTTTTCTTTAGACACGCTTCCTGATTTGTCAGAAAAGACAAGGCTTTTTTTGGGTTTTTTTGAAATCACAAGTATAATTATCTTTTCTATTGAATACCTTTTACGAATATATGTGGCCAAAAAACCATTAAAATATATTTTCAGTTTTTACGGAATAATTGACATATTAGCAATTCTTCCATTTTACCTGAATAGGGTTTTAGACTTGCGTTTCCTCAGAGCTTTTAGGATCTTTAGAGTTTTTAGAGCCTTAAAATTAATGCGATACAATAAAGCGCTTAGTCGATTTCGATTAGCTTTTAAGATAGTTAGAGAAGAGGTAATTCTATTTTTTCTAGTCACTTTGGTTTTAATTTTTATTACATCTGCGGGGATTTATTTCTTTGAAAATGCTGCTCAACCTGAAGTTTTTAAATCAGTATTTCACAGCGCTTGGTGGTCTATTGTAACTTTAACCACTGTCGGATATGGAGATGTTTATCCTATTACACTGGGAGGTAAAATATTTACTTTTTTTGTATTGATGATTGGCGTAGGGCTTGTAACCGTTCCTGCTGGCTTGGTAGCTACTGCATTGTCAAAAGCGAGAGAAGAAGAACAAAAAAACTAACATGATTATTCTATATATTTACTAACATGAAAGAACTACTATTAACACTGTTACTTACAACAACACTTATTGGTTTTAGTCAAGATAAAAATTATGCTGGGAACTGGTCCAATTCAGGAGAAAATTTTGAAAACGAGATGACTCTTGAAAAAATTGAAGCCAAAGAGAATTCATATAAGTTTTCGTTTTTTGGCTGGAGAAACTCCTATGACAGCTTCACCAAGCAGGTAATAAAATTTCCAGGAGAAATGACAGATGAAGTTTTTACAATAGAAATAAAAAACAATAGCGCGCGCTACAATGATGACGTTCAGGTTTTTGAACAGGGCTGGAGCTTATATAACGCAGGAGAAAAAAAATGTAACGTTTATTTTCAATTTAATAAAAATGAAATTTTGGTGAAGACAGAGGATTGTCATTTAATATATGGAGGTTTTGGGGTCTTTTTTGATGGCGTATATAAAAAAAAGAAGTAATGACCAAGAGCCCACCACTTCTTTTAAGTGCTGAAGACCTTTTCTTGGGCTTTTCAACTCCTTAAGCAATCCACGACAGCCAAGCGAAGTTAATTATTAAAGCTTTTTTCTACAATTAGTAAACAAGCTTTTCGTTTAATACAAGAACCGTTTTAAAAGATTGGCAATATTTAAATTTATTTTTAGTAACTTTAAAACGAATTAACCTAAAAAACATATAATATGACTAACAAAAACATTTCAATTGGGGCGGGAGCAGTTATGACAATTTCTATTTTTTTACCCTTATTTTCGCTAGGAGCGGTTTCAGCATCTTTATTTGACGGAATATCTGCAGATATCGCCACTGAAGCTACACTAGTGGCGCTGTTTGCAATTGGAGCGCTAGTGTCAGCCTTTTTAGACAAACCTAGTATTGCAAGAATTTGTTCAGGAGTTGTTTTAGCTGCAGTACTTTATACTTTATATAACACATATGACCTTCAATCCTCATTAGCCTCAGCACTTAACGTGGATGTTGATTTACTTTCTATGGTTGGTATTGGCGGATGGTCTATGCTAGTTGCGTCTATTGTTGGAGTTCTTTTTTCTAAAGAATAAGTCAGCGAACCACAATCAATTAGCGCCTACTTCGAGTCAAAATGGGCCACAACACAAACAAAACCCTATCTACTGTAGATAGGGTTTTTTATTATTACGTCATCATACCCAAACCACTAGACGGAGATTACATTACCAGCCATCTTTTACATAATAATTAAGTCTCAAAAAGAAGAACTAAAAGAATAAGCAGAGGGCCGGAATATAAATCTCATCACTTTCAATAAAAATAAATTATTGTAAATTTGATTAAGCTCAAGTAAAAAGAGAATCTTCAAAACCTAACTTTTCATATGAGAATTGACAAATACTTGTGGTCTATTAGACTTTTTAAAACTAGAAGTATTGCTACAGAGTACTGTAGAAAAGGCCACATTAAGCTGGACGACACAAAGTGTAAACCATCAAAAGAAGTGTACAAAAATGATGTATTCACAGCACGAAAAAATCAAATAAACTATAAATTTCAGATTATTGATATTCCAAAAAGTCGTGTTGGGGCAAAGCTAGTAGACTTATATAGAAAAGATTTAACGCCAAAAGAAGAGCTTGAAAAAGCCGATATGTTAAAACACTCTAAAGACTATTATCGAACAAAAGGATCAGGAAGGCCAACAAAAAAAGACAGAAGAGATATTGATGATTATAACGAAATATCTTCTTCTTAAGCCCTAGCATTGTCTTGTAGCCTTTGCTTAACTATCTGGATGATTCTTCTTTTTAATTCAGATGTATTATTCGTGTAAAAAATCAGCTCACCTGTTGAAAAATGACCAACAATACAGCCTAAAAGTATATTTTTGAAGTTTACATCATTCGTTAGAACAGTGTTAATTATTTCTTTTTGTTTCTCCGACTTAGCATTCGTGAAATCAACTTTCCTTTTCTTAATATAATTTTGAAACAAAACAACCAATAAATTTTTTTGCATTTTTATGATAGGACGAATCACTTCATTCTGAATTTTTTCAACATCTGAAGTCCCTGAATTCACTAAGTTTGATAATATTGGCCTTTCTTTTTTATTCATCTATTAAATTCATATTAGTTTTAGCATTCTTTCTTATTTTTGTAGTTAATTCGAATAAATTTTTATCATTTATTAACCAACAGTAATATAATCTCAAAATTACAAAATTGAATATTGATATTTCAGACAAAACATTACAGGATTTAGAGTTTTCAACGGTTTTGCAGCATATTGCAGAACATTGTATTTCTAGCTTAGGAAAAGAGCGTATTTTAGCAACACTTCCTCTTGCTTCAAAAAAATCATTATTTAAGGAGCTTAATTTAGTAAACGAATACCTTTTCTCTTTTGAAAGCGAGAACATAATTCCTAATCACGGATTCAATAACGTCACAAATAGTATTAAGCGATTAAAAATTGAAAATAGCTTTATAGAGCCAGAATCTTTTTTAAAGATTGCTTCAATCTCTTTAATTGTAAATGAGCATATTAAGTTTTTCAAGAAATTTATTATTTATTTCCCAACGTTCTTTGCCGTGTCACACAAAATAGAATTTACCACCTATATTGATGACGAAATAAACAAGGTCATTGAAAGAAACAGTGAAGTAAAAAACAACGCCTCTCCAATATTAAAACAAATTCGAAAAGACATTAACCATGTCAGGGGTAAAATTGGCGCAAGTTTTAATAGCGCATTATCTAAATCTATAGCGGCTGGTTATTTAGACGACATTAAAGAAACCGTGATGGATAACCAAAGAGTTTTAGCGGTTAAAGCCATGTATAGAAAAAAGGTTGCTGGCAGCTTGTTGGGTTCTTCTAAGTCTGGCGGAATTGTTTATATAGCCCCACAAGCAACACTTTCTTATAGCAGAGAGTATCAAAACTTAGTCTATGATGAGAAGCAAGAACTTGTAAAAATATTACGAGAATTATCATCAACAATTCGCCCTATGGCACCTCTTTTGGAGCAATACCTTGAGTACTTAGTACATATAGACGCTCTGGGGGCTAAAGCAAAATATGCAAGAGAAATAAATGCTGTTTTACCTAAAATCTCAACTGAGAAAAAAATATTTTTTAAAAATGCAGTTCATCCTGTGTTATGGAAAAAAAACAACAAAGAAGGAATAGACACCATACCTCAAACTATAGAGTTAAATAAAAAACAGCAAATTATTGTAATTTCTGGACCAAATGCTGGCGGAAAAAGCATTGCCTTAAAGACAATTGGCTTACTGCAAGTAATGCTACAAAGTGGTATTTTAATTCCTGTTAATGAACGCAGTAAATCGTATGTTTTTGAAAACATACTTACAGATATTGGAGACAATCAATCTATAGAAAATCAGCTAAGTACTTATAGCTACCGTCTAAAAAACATGCGATATTTTTTGAGAAAATGCAACGCAGAAACTTTGTTTTTAATTGACGAATTTGGCACAGGATCCGATCCTGAGCTAGGTGGCGCTTTGGCAGAGATTTTTTTAGAAGAATTTTATAGTAAAGAAGCTTTTGGGATTATTACTACCCACTACTCTAACTTAAAAGTGTTAGCGAACGAACTAACCAACGTAACCAATGCTAACATGCAGTTTGACGAATGCTCTCTAGAGCCTTTATACAAGCTGTTTATTGGACAAGCAGGGAGCTCGTTTACATTTGAAGTGGCTCAGAAGAATGGAATCCCCTTTAATTTAATAAATAAAGCTAAAAAACGTGTTGAGCCAGAAAAGATAAGGCTAGATAAAACTATTTCGAAACTGCAAAAAGAAAGAAACATGCTGCATAAGAATTCTGAAAATCTAGCACAGCAAAGAATAAAAGGCCAAGAGCATTTAGAAAGTCTACAAAAAAAAGAAAATAAGATACAGGCTAAATTAGCAGGGTTTCAAGAACTGTATGATAATAATCAGAAAATGTTATCTCTAGGCAGAAAGGCGAACGAATTATTAAGTAAATATTTTCAAACTAACAATAAAAAAGAATTTACAATAAATTTCAACAAATGGGTAGCAGAGGAAAAAGTAAAACGAGCCAAGAAAAGCCCTGTAAAAGTCAGCACAAAATCTCAAAAAGAGAAAGTAAAAGCTGTAGAGAAGCAAATGCAGAAGGTAATTGAGAGGGTGGAAAAAGAGGTTTTGGAAAAAGTTGTGGAAGTTCGCAAAGAGAAAAATGTTGTTGCTGCCAAAGCGACTAAAGCAAAACACGATTATATCTATAAAATAAATGATCTTGTTCGTGTTATAGGGTCTGACTCAGTAGGAACAATAGATAAAATAGACAAGAAAAAAGTAGTTATAAATTACGGGTTCTTTACTACGAAAACAACGTTAGATAAATTAGAGCTGGCAGACAAATAGAATAGGCTATCTGCATATTCTACTAGAGCAATTAAATTCATGTGACGTAAAACCCTCGCGCTTACTACATTTCACAACTTTTCTTTGATAAGCCCAATACTTATAGTTGCCGTATCATATTTTTGTATATTTAGCTACAACGAATAAAACATATTGAAATGAAAAACAAACACCTACTTCTCGTATTAATAGCATTTTTAAGCTTCGCAAACTTAAATGCTCAATCTAATGTTGTTCAAAGCGAAATGATAGTGAAAGGAATTGAACAAAAGGTGATTGATTGGCGTAGAGACATACATCAATATCCTGAGTTAGGAAACCGTGAAGTTCGAACAGCGGCACTTGTAACAAAGCATTTGAGAGCCCTTGGGATGGAAGTGCAAACGAATGTTGGCGTAACCGGAGTTATCGGTATTCTTAAAGGGAATCTACCCGGCCCTGTAATTGCTTTGCGAGCAGACATGGATGCTTTGCCCGTTTTAGAGAGAACCCCAGTTCCTTTTGCCTCCAAAGTAAAAACTGTTTATAACGGAAATGAAACTAGCGTAATGCATGCTTGTGGTCATGACTCTCACGTAGCTATTCTAATGGGTGTTGCAGAAGTTTTGTCTGGCATGCAAAAAGACTTAAAAGGGACGGTTAAATTTATTTTTCAGCCCGCTGAAGAAGGTGCTCCAAAAGGAGAGGAAGGTGGTGCTGAACTTATGGTAAAAGAAGGAGCTTTAAAAAACCCAAATGTTGACGTAATCTTTGGGCTGCACATTAATGCACAAGTAGAGGTAGGAAAAATCACCTACCGTCCAGGCGGCATGTTTGCAGGAGTTGGCGATCTAAAAATTACGGTTAAAGGCAAATCTTCACACGGAGCAGAGCCTTGGTCTTCGATTGATCCAATTGTGACCTCTGCACAGATTATAAACAACCTTCAAACCATAATGAGTCGAAATGTAAATATTACAAGAAATGCAGCTGTTGTTACTATCGGGTCAATACATGGCGGAAACCGTTCCAATATAATCCCTGAACAGGTAGAGATGTTAGGCACAGTAAGAACTTTAAGTGACTCAGATGAAAAACTTATTTTTGAACGTATTAGACAAATAGCCACTAAAACTGCTGAGGCAAATGGCGCTGAAGCAATTGTTGAGCTTCCATACTCCAGTCATTACCCAGTTACTTTTAATAATATAGAACTAACAGCTAAAATGCTACCCTCCTTAAAAAAAACAGCCGGAGAATCTAATGTCATATTAGTCCCTGCAGAAACAGGGGCAGAAGATTTTTCGTTTTTTGCAAATGAAGTGCCTGGTCTGTATTTTTATATAGGAGGCATGCCTAAAGGTCAAGACCCAAAAACCTCTGCATCCCATCATACTCCAGATTTTTTTCTTGACGAAAGCGGCTTTATGCTAGGGGTTGATGCAATGGTGAACTTAGTAGCGGACTATATGGAAATACCACGTTAAATAAGAGGGAATAATTAACTATCTTAATAATAATGTATAAAAAAAGCCATCTATAAGATGGCTTTTTCATTTTAATATAATAATATAAACATTATAATTGCGGCAACACGACTTTGTCAATTACATGCACTACGCCATTGTAGGCCTGTACATCAACCGCTATAATATTAGCAACTCTTTCATTTAAATCAATAAGTTGTGGGCCAGCATCTAAAGAAACGGTTAAAGTATCTCCTAAAGTAGACACATTCATCCCTTGTGTTAAATCTCCTGATCTTACATTTGCCGACGCTACTACATGCGTGTTTAAAGTAGACGTTAATAAATCTACAGGAATTTCACTCAATGAGCTCAACCCGACCTCTGTTAATAATGATCCGAAAGCTTCATTTGTTGGAGCAAAGACAGTGAACGGAGATGGACTAGCAACTGAAGATAATACAGACACATAATCCGTAGCAAGATCTTCCCTTGTTAGTGCTGCAACCAATGTTTCAAACATTGGGTTTGATGTTGCAAATGTTACAACAGTAGGCAATCCAATAACCGCATCAACAATATGCACAACTCCATTTGAAGCAGGAATATCAGCTAAAACAACCCCAGACAGTCCGTTAAACTCTACCCCATCTGTAGTGCTAAAATATAAACTTAAGTTGTCACCATCCATATTTGTTGCATTAGTAGTAGTGTATCCAGAACCTGCTGTTGTTAAATCTGTCGACACAACACTGCCTGTAATTACATGATTTAACAATATGTTTGACAAAACATCTGTAGGAACCTCATCTAACGATGCAAAACCATTCGTCGAAAGAAACTCAGTAAAAGCATCATTTGTAGGAGCTAGTACTGTAAAGTTTCCACCACTTAAAGTAGTTGTCAAATCTCCATCTGCGGCCGTAAGAGCCTCAACAAGTATGCTTAGATCTGGTTCCTGTGCCGCTATTTGCACGATTGTTAATACCACTTGCTCTGTTTGATCATCATTATCATCATTGTCACATGAAATAATGGAAATGCTAAAAAGCAATAAAAAAAATAATTTGTGTAATTTTAATACATTTTTCATAAAATAATTTTTGTTTTTAATTTGGTGCAAATAAAATATATATAGTTAGAGTTTTTTGCTAAGTTTTTGTTAAAATTAAGACAACAAGTTAAGTTTTAACTTTAAATTAACAGATGGCAGGGTGTAATTCAAGGCAATTGTTAAATATGTTAAATAATTATTTTTAACACAAAAAACAACTCATTATTGTTTGTTTAAAAACAAAAAAAAGCAAGCAATACAATGATTTTTATCTTTAAGTTGTTAAGCTTTTCTTTTGGTCATTCTGTAAGGAAACTTTGTGTAAATAGAACGTTTGGCGAAACGACTTAGCTTAGGGCTATTATTCATTTTAACATACAATTGTTTGGTAACGCCAAAATACTCATAAGCAGACCCGTCAGCATAAGTTATTTCAAGCAACATGCCTTTATGTATATAGTCGGCGATAGAAGAATTAGTTATGGTTTCTGTGTAGTTTTCTAAATTTAATGCTTTTGTTTCAGGGGCGATGCTTACCAAAAAATGATAGCCATCAATAATCTTTCTACTCTTTATCTCTGCTTCTTCCCGCAAAGCATCTCCATCTTGAAACTTGTCCGGATGCCACTCTTTAACCAAATTACGGTAACTTTTTTTTAAAGCTTTTAATTCGATTTCACTTTCAACCCCAAAGAGTTTCTTGTAATCATTTATGCGTTTCATAACAAGTTTTATTTTAAGGCGCGAATGTACATGTTAATATCAAAGTAATTACTACCACAGTTCACTATTCTTGTTTTAATTACAAAATAGTTACCCTTACTTTTTTCTTTTTTAAGCGTGAATTATTTAATTTCCCCACTAGCTCCTTAGCGATAGTTAAGGGAACAGCAACAAAAGC
>Ga0209709_10000118_pt1 | contig 72378 bp, 99 predicted proteins | sample ArcticOcean_MG_C_2_FD_187435 | JGI IMG/M metagenome (GOLD analysis project Ga0209709, IMG submission 187435) | Marine microbial communities from western Arctic Ocean - ArcticOcean_MG_CB4_136 (SPAdes) (version 2) | ecosystem: Environmental > Aquatic > Marine > Oceanic | place: Arctic Ocean... | reverse complement strand
TAAAGATATGTTATTCACGCGAATGGAAAATTTGGGGTTTACTTTAACACTGTGGGAAGATCTTAAAGGGAACCCGGTTTCGGATTTGTATAGTAAATTTAGGTTTGTGTATAAGAAATGATTAGTTATTATTATTATTGACATTTTTTAGTTTTCATTTTTTATGTATGTTTATGATAAGATGATACTCGCTATACTTCTACTTATCATAAACGTGTTTTTACTACTCAACACAAAGGAACCACATGAAATAACCGAGGTTCGCGAAAAATATAGAATTCTCAGGGAACATCTCACAGAAACCGAAAATAAGAAATTTGAAATGTTACAGTCAGAAGTACCCATAACGGCACATTACAGTATTGCTAAAGGGGCTATAGGGTATAACACGAATAAAGGAAATGAAATAGGTTTGTGTATAGACGGAGATACGAATGAGATTTTCCATGTTTTAATACATGAACTCGCACATTCGACCGTAGACGAGTATTCACATAGTAAAGACTACTGGAAAAACTTCAAGGAGTTACGTGAAATATGTGTTAATTTAGGTATATACCAAAAAATACCCAAAAAAATGGAATTCTGTAATAAACATGTTCAGGATAAATAATCTAACCGTATATTAACAATATGTCTGGAAACGTGGCATCGTCTGCTCAAATATTACAAGCTATCATAGCTTGGGTATCGTACATGAGTTTATCGAGTGTACCCATGTTATCTAATAATTACGGAGTTAATTTAGTAACTCTCTTCTTTATCATACCTAACTTTTTACTCTACTCCATGAAAGGTGATAACTTTTTGTCTTACATGGCCATAGATCAAAGGTTCATGTTACTCGCAACTATCGCGGCAACACTTTTTGCTGCGTTGGTAACCCAAGCATCCAAAGGTGCTATAAAAAATGTGGAAAATTATGGTAAAACTACGAAGAGTACGGGATCTGTTCTTGCACTTCGCGTAGTAAGTTTTCTATTTGGTTTACTTACTGCTTATATACTCCTTAAAAGAGAAGGTATTTTTGCTAATTCTGTTTAAGCGTATCTTCTAGCAACGTAGAACACAACCGCAGCAACTGCTCCGGTTGATGCTAATCCAATAACACTTCGGTTCCCTTGGTCGTTAAGAAACGATGGTACAAAGTTTGCAAGTTTTTCTTGAACTGGCTTACTAATTGCTATCGCAGTACAAACCGCGACGACGAGAGCTTGAAACTGTTCATCAGTTAAATTAAATGGATTTTTATTTTCGGGTTTCTTATCACTTCGTTGAGTAGGCTGTTGTTGTGCTTGCATCATTGGTGTTTGCATTTGCATTTGCGTCATTCGTGGATCTTGTGCCATCATTGGTGGTTCAAGTGGCCCTTCTGGTTGTCCCATTATATCTGAAATTGATGTAGAGTCCATTGTCTGTTTATTTTCACTCACATTTTTTTCCGCCATAAAACTCGGCATTTGTTGTTGTTGCTGAATAGGTGGTAGCTGTGGTACTTGAGATGGTCCAGAATCGTTTGGTATAAAATTAGTCGTTTGGTTATTAGTAAGGTTAACCATACCATCCCCGTTATCAGAAAGGTTCATTGTGTAAACGTCCGTCATATAGTATACATGCGTTTTTCGTTTTTTTACGTTTACGCGTTAGCCTGGATTACTCACGTAAAGTATAATTTGGGTACAAACAACCAAAGGTTTTTACTATTCTAGGTAAATCGTTCAGTTCATCATAATTAGACATGTCGTGATCAATATAGACCGTTTTTGTTTCGTGGCACACGTCGACCAATACACGGTACCCGTCGTCTGTGTTATATGTAGTACCGGTTATTTCGTTAAACGCTGGATATACCAATGATATATTTTGAGATGGTGATACTTGTGTTATGTTTAAAGCCGTACAGATTTTTCTAGATAAAACTCGTATCATTTCTTCTTAGTAATTTTCAATGCAGTCGTTTTTTTAACTGTGTTACGATCACCTATTTTCATGTTACCGTGTTTTGGATTAAACATCTTCTTATGTGTTTGCCAATATTGAGGAGCACCAACCTTAAAGTTTTTCCTAATCTTTGCTTTGTACCAAAAAACACAATCTTCTATTCTATTACTCTTAGACGTGTTATCTAATACCAAACACTCGTAATTTTCAGTACAAGAGTCCATAACTTTATTGAACATATCGAACGTTGGAAATATACCAAAAAAGTTTTTATATAACTTCTCGCGATTTTGAATTATATTTTCACGTAAAATGAAAATGTAATCTATATTCGCCCTGAGTGCTGGTGGAAGATCCATACAGTATTGCATAGTTAACATGAAAAATATCTTCCAGTGACGACCATTCATAAAACATTGACGAATACACGTATCTTTCATAAATTTTGGATCGTACATACAATCGTCTAAAAGAAGAAACGCACCACAATTTGGTTTACCTGCACCCACGAGTTTCTTCTGTCTATCCATAACACGTTCTATTGCTTCTCTATCGTAATCTCCATATATAAATAAGTCGGGTATATACTGTTGATAATAATGATTTCCTTCTTCAGTTGCTGATAAAACTATTCCTGCTGGTAAATGCTTTTTGTGATACAGGATATCAGTAACAAGTGTTGATTTACCCGTATTACGTTTTCCTATGAATACACACACTTTATCATCGGCCATACCTTCAGGTTTGAATTTTCGAAGTTGAAGATTCATCTAATCTAATATATTGCCTCGTTTTATTTTATAAAATTTTACTCACATACAATAAGAATGGCTGGTAGAATAAACCTTGCTATCACAGGAACTCAGGACCAATGGCTTACTAGCGAACCCGAATTTTCCCATTTCCTGATGAACTATAAGAGACATACAAAGTTCTCAACTGAAAATGTAGAAACTCCTTTCGATGGTGATGCAAATTACGATACATCCGTGGAATGTCGCATACCAGATAACAAGGGTGATCTTGTACGAAGTATGATGCTTAAATTCACTTTACCTCAACCAACGACACCTGATAAAACATTTATGGTGACTGCTGCTGATGGTAAATACTTTATAGACGGTGTTCAACAGGCAACATTGACTTTATACGAAGGTACGACATATACTTTTAGTGTTAACGCATCTAGTCACCCATTTAGGTTTTCTACAACAGCTTCTCCCAGTTATACTGTTTACGAGTCTGGTGTTACTGACCCCGGTACATCTACAGTGACATTTACACCCACTTCAACTACACCATCAATTTTATACTATTATTGTTCTTCACACTCGGGTATGGGTGGTCAGATAAACGTTAAAAGTCTTCGGTACCGTGAATCTATAGGTGCACAAATAATAGAATACATGGACTTACGTATAGGTGGTCAAACAATTGAACGTATAACTGGTGATTATATATACATGTACAATCAAATACATCATACGAAAGATGATACTGATCAGGGACTTTATTTTCTAACAGGTCATGGACAATATATATCAACGAGTTCTGATTGGGATTATAGTGTTATGTTACCCTTTTACTTTTTCAGAAATTCAAGTTTATCTATACCAGTGTGTGCACTCACAAAACAGATGGTCGAAGTTGAATTGAAATTTAAAAAACTCGAAGACGTGACTGTTTCGTATACAAGAACAGATGGATCAATTTCAAACCCACCTTTGGATGTATCTTCATCAATCAAAAAATTATCACTCGTGACGGATTTCTTTTTCGTAACGGAAGATGAGAAAAATTTCATAATGTCGAGACCAATTGAGTATGTTATTACACAGCTTCAAGTGTCACAATTTAAATTAAAAGCAGGTATTTCTAAAAAGTCTGGTATGCTTAATTTTAAACACCCGGTCAAAGAAATGTTCTTTCTCGCTGTAAGTGACGATGTGTATAAATATAACCCAATAAAGAACGTTACAATGAAATTTAATAATAACATTATCATAAACGCCGATAACTTGATGTTAAGTTATGAACAACCCCTTAAATATTATACGGGATTAACCAATAATAACTTCGGTGTATATAGTTTTTCCTTAAAACCTGAATTGTATTACCCGACAGGACAAGTTAATATGAGTAGAATAGCACATAACTTAATAGAAATAGAACTCGATAACCCAAGTGCAAATTTCGGACATCAAGTGTATGTATACGCAATTAACTATAACGTGTTACATATAGAAAGCGGTCTTGGGGGTTTAAAATTTTAGTGAGTTATACTAGTAATGGCTGGTCGTATTCAATTAGAAACATCCGGTCCACAGGACGCTTTTTTTACAGATGATCCCGAATATACATACTTTATAAAAAATTTCGAAAAACATGCTAATTACGCACCGTTCATGACGGATTTAGATGTACACGGTGATTTGGAATTTGGAAGTACGCTAAGATGTACGATACCACAAAACCAAGGTGATCTCATAAAAACAATCAGTTTTAAAATAAGTCTGGATGCTATAGACCAAACCATAAAAAGTTCTTTACATGCTAACACAACATCTATTGAATGGAACGAGTCTATAGGTCATGCTATGATAGAACACGTAGAGCTTTTGATTGGTGGTAAAGTTATTCAGAGACTCACGAGTGATTTCTTAGCTATATACTTTGATAATTACGTGACACAAACCAAACAACACTGTTTGGCAAAACTCATAGGTAAACCACCGGATGAACTTTCAGGAACATCCGCTATAAGCACATCTATTGGTGGCTATCTATCGTCGTCCGCTCAAAATTTATTTGTCGATATACCCTTTTATTTTTATAATAACCCAGAACTTGCTATACCAATTTGTGCAATAGATAAACAGGAAGTCGAAGTTGTTGTAAAACTCCGTGATATAGATCAATGCATACACTCGATAAGAAGCGATTCGCCATACATCGGATACATTTTATATACGGGTTTGAAACCAAAAAATCTCATAAAAAGTTTCAAAGTTACGACGGAAATGATATCATTAACGGATAAAGAAAAGAAAGATATTAAAACAAAACCGAAAGATTATATAATTACACAAATACAGGAAAGTTGTTCCCAGATAGAACAGAGTAGTGATCTTAATCCAGTCGTTATAAAACACAAACTTAGATTTGTAAACCCCGTTAAGGAACTATTTTTTATAATTCAAGGTACCCGGAAAATTGTAAATGGTTTTTACAACGCAACCTTTGATTATGATAATTCGTACAGGGACCTCGATAGTGTATACATTAACTACGAAAACCTGAAGAAACTCGAACTCCAACTCGATGACTCATACCCAATAGAAGGTGCTACGGGTGAATGTATAAACTTACGGGCCGTTCAAAGTGGAATTCATCATTCAAGAACACAACTGTTTAGAAGGTACTATTCATATAGTTTTGCTTTAGAACCCGAAAGATGGTACCCTACAGGTCAGGTTAATTTTAGTTTAATTAAAGATCAGGATTTGAAACTAACTTTAAATGCAGAAGACGAGTGTAAAAGAGAACTTAGAGTTTTGGCGCATAGTTATAATATACTCCGTGTAGAAAACGGTACTGCAATAACACTGTTTTAAAATGAATCAAGAAGAAAAAGATGCAACAATACAACTATTAGAACAATTTCAACAAACTGCTATAGATGTAGTCCAACCTGTGATGGAACAGGCCATCGTATTTGCGGCCGAATATGCAAAGGCGTGTGGTCGTGATATCATACTCTCTAAAGACGTGGAATATGCAATGAAGTATTGTGCAATGAATGAGGTTGGTAAAAAATCAGGGTCATATTTTCCAGAGATTTATGACGAGTCGGAAAGTGATGAAGATGAAGATGAATTGGAATTAGAAGAGGAAGAAGATATAGAATTTGTAAGATATTCCGGACGTGAATATAAATTTGTTAAAATGAACATGTCGTACGATAATTGGAACACTTGGGTGCCGAAAAACCCGACAGAACAGATGTTAAAAAATGCTATAGATAGTAATGGATACCTCTGAAGAGCCAGAAGGGTGGGTAGACCCTACCGATAAATATTTTAAAATAATGGGCGATAATAGTTCATCGTCGGGTGACGATACAGATTCCGAAACTGAAACTGAAACCGAATCCGAATCTGAATCTTCATCAGGGTGTGGTGCTTCTTTGAAAGAAGGAAGTGTCAAATTATTAAAAGGATACATGAAAAATACGAAAAAATATAAGAAAATTTTATTCGAGGAAGATTTTCTCCCAGAATAAAATGTGTATTTATAGTATAAAAATGTCTATCGCTAAAGAAACTATTACACTTGTAGCATCCGAACTCGAAACTCAATCTCTCAACGCCATCGTTGCCGGCTTCTCATTTGCTGCCGCCCTTTCGTGGATGGACTTGGTGAGATGGTTGGTTAACCAAGTCATCAAGGTCAACAAAAACGGTGGTATGAACTACACCCTCACTGCCTTGCTCACAACACTCTTGTCTATCACTGTGTTTATCATTGTGTCCAGAGTGTCCAAAAAGGTCAGAAAGCCAGCGCAACCAGTCTTCGCGGTTACTCGATAATCTTAGAACGTGGTTTTTTTATAATCATAAGTAAAAATAACCCAGTTGCAATTACCATAATTATTGGTAAAAAAGAATCCCAACTATGCACATCCTCAAATTCCTTGGGGATTTCCATAGGTGTTGGTAAAGTCTCGTCTCTTCTATATTTAGGTATATTAACGAACTTATCAGTAGTACAAGTAACCGCAAGTTTTAGTATATGATTTGCGTTTCTAAAATTATAAGGTATGAGACGATTATTACTACTATAGTAGAATTGTACCCGTAAACTCGATATTGTTTTTTGTGCACCACTATCGAAATTATGCTCTACAGCGTCGTCTACACCTGAATAATTAATCACATCTCCACACATTAGTATTCGTCCGGTATAAAAAGGTATATCTGAAAATATAGTCTTGTTAAATTCGTCTGATCCACTGCTTAGCTTTACAATAATACCATCAGCGCCTTGTAAATTAACACTCCCGGTCTCTAGTGTGTAAGGTGAAGATTGTGTAGAATCCACATCATTTGCAATTAAACCTAAAATATCGTGTGGCGTGGTTTTACCAGTTACTAAAGTGTTACTGTATCCATTCGTACCAGTATAAAACTTAAACGTAAATGGGTTATTTGCCGTAAAAGTCATTGCATTTGTATCTTTATCAAACGTTGAACTTTGTATTTTGCTACTCGAGTTTACTACAACATTAGAAGCTAAATCTACACCATTATAGTTACCGTTGGGTATAGTTATCCCATAATCTGAACCACCTGAATTTAAAGTAAATGTGTTATTTCTTTCATTTATCAAATACTGACTATTATGTATACGCGCTGATATCATGGAGATCTTAGTAACGTCATAAATTGGTGATTTTAGAGAAACAACGTAGTCTGCCGGGTTTGGGTAAAATACTGGATCTCTTTCACTACTATCTATATCTAGAGTATGTACCTTCATTAAAATATATGAGCATTATTTTAATGAGTGTTTTACATTATTATTTATTAGATTCGGTTACGAAATGTTATGTGACAATGGGTTACCCATGAGTTGACGCTTTGCTATATCTAAACCACTAGAGGATGAATTTGGATTTTCCATTCCCTTGTACGCGTTAAATTTATGATAATCGTTATTTCTATATTGTTGTGTCCACCCACCGTCTGCTGAATTCACTCTACCATCTATACGCGAAGTATCTGAACGAACGCTTGTTACCATACCACCTTGGTTGAGTGGATCGGCTCTGACATTCATACGACCCGCACCTGGTGTACGTCCCACTTTACCTCGTCTATCTGTTGGCCTGAGTCCAAATTTAGTAAGTTCTTCAACTGTGTACTTATCACCAAACGTACGTTTTTCCCCGATTTTAGAAGATGGTGAATTTAAGTAACCGTGGGAGAATTTGTGAATACCTGGTGCTGGTGCATTGGAATACGCGTAAGCTTCAATATTACCATCCTTCTTATTTCGAGTTGGTTCAGCTGCACGAGTTAACGCCGAAACAGTTCTCTTGGGTGCAGCTGTACTTAATGTATCCGTTCTGAGACCAGTTTCGGAACGATTTGTCGTGCGTTTTGTTCTTTCCTGTTCGCCTCTTGGTACTCTACCAGACATTCCCTGAGCACGTCCGGGAACGGGTGGAAGTCTCCCAAAAAGAAATGAAGTTTTCTCAGGTCTGTTATTAGCAAGTTCACCTTGAACTCCTCTTCTACCACCTTTTCCGTCAAAGGCTGGACCAGAACGCCCTGGTAAAGTTGTAAGTCTGTAAGCACCGACATTTTCAGGGTTAACTCTGAATAATTGTTGATGTCCACCGACTGATGGTACACTTGGATCAACACCCAAACCTGGACCAACTTGTTGTTGTTCGATTGGTGAGAGATTATTCATTCTACCACCGTCATACATCATACGATTTCTCATATCCAAAACTTCACCACCAGAAGATCGGGATTGTGGGGAAATATCACCAAATGTTGAAATCTCTTGCTTTGATTCATATCCAGGTTCAACTAATGGTGATGGTGCACCTAAATACGAATCATTGATTGATATATCTCTACTGTAAAAATCATCAATTGGTGGTGGTAAAACCTCTTCCTGTCCTTGTATGGAATTTCCTTCAAGTGTATATTTTTCATCCGATTTGCTCAATTTACGACCAGCATAAACGAGACCTGCTATAGCCAATATAGATATAGGGTCAGCCATTCTTACTTGTTATTAACATTTTTATTGATATATCTTTGCTGAAATAATCCATTTTGAAGTTCGGCTCGAGTGCTCGATGGTTCGTATGTTCTCGTTCTAAGGGGTGTTTTACAAGCAACATTCTGGAGTGGGTGAAAATTTCTTTCGTATGTTTTTGCTAATATTTTGTTAAATCGTGAAGTTGACTGTGGTCTAAGAGCGTCACTCACTTCTATGTGTTGAGCTGGAGAACCTTTACCTGCCATGTATGGAGCAGTTCCATACAACATTGTATTTGGTCTCGATGAACCATAATTTAAGGTACTGGGCTGAGGATATACAAAGACTTCTTCAGTTGCACAAACGGATGGAATCGCTTTATCGCTGACTATTTTCATTCCTGGTTGAAGTTGATACGCCATTTACTATTACAAAACATTTTGTTTATGAAAAATCGAGTATCAAGTTAATATTTATTTTAATTTATTTAAGCAGATAAACCAGATCCTCTGTGCATACCACTTCTTTTATCACCAGTTGGATCTAATCCCGCAAACGCCTCGAGTTGAACACCTCTCGCGTCTGGATTACACAATCGTGGATCTTGTCTACATGTAGTTTTCCCCTTTGATCCATGTATAAATTCATAATATGGATCGTTACCTAATGAAGAATTCGCGGTTGGTGTAAACTGTCGCGCTAAAGCGTTTCTTTGGAAACGTGGTAATGATGATCGCGAACGAGAAGGTCCGTATTGTATACCATTTGTTAAGTAAGAATCTGTATTTTTACGAACGGTTGGACCAAAGCACGCACTTGGTCTATCTGGTCTGTCGGTGTAATCAGTCATGAGTACATTACCACATGGGTTATCCTGGGTAGGCATCTGACAAGCCGAACCGAATTTACCGTGCGCTGACCTGGGTGGACCCTCTTTTATCATATCCGACTGTTCCATTATGTAAAGAACACCTAAAGCTGTAGCACCTAACACAAAAATACGCATATCTCTATTAATAAGGTATATTATACAAGTTGCATAAATGATAAATCTCGCTGTGGCATTAATTCTCTCTTCTGAAGAGAGAGACTTTGATGGCCAAAATTCTAATACTTTATCTGTACGAATGAGCTGTTTTGGATCTTCGAACCAAGAAGTCATTTATATATATCAAGTTTATTTTTTACCACCTAACATGCCACCTAACATACCCTGCATGGTTTTCATTAAAGCAGCTTCATCTAATTCACCATTTTCACCCGAACCCATTTTATCTGCGCATTCTTTAGCCACGCTCTCTATCATTGATAAAGTTTCTTCTGGGATAGATTTTATAGTTGTACCTAACATATAAAGTGTTTGTACATATTGCCAAATGGCATCTTTTGTATTATCTGAACAACCATCCCAGTGTTTTTCAAGATTTACACCTTTCATAAAATCAAGATTTTTAGATTCTTTAATAAAAAAAGAATCATCCTTTGAGGAAATTTTATTAGCGTATGGTGATACACCGTTCATAAATCCATCAACAACCAGCCGTGGATTAGCCTCTTTCATTAAATCGAAAGCTGATAAACACTTTTTCAAACCTTTTTCTTCTGGAAACGTCTTATGAAGTTCCACAAGAAATTGCCCCATCATTTCGTTAAATGCGGAAACAGATGCCATTTTTGTATATATTCTACGTTAGATATCTTTAAGCTAGGAAATTAAAATGGTTCTGTGCTGATAGTCTCTTTCTTACCTAAACCATTCGATACGATTAAAAATACTAATATAGCGACGAGTGCAGCTGGTTTGGTATACGCGCTAACTGCGAGTTTACCTTCGTTATTAAGTTTCGATTTGAAGTGAATATATCCTGCTGTAATAAATCCGGAAATCAATCCTGCCCAAGCTGGATCTCTTAAATAATCTTCAAATTCCATTTACTTATACATGATGTTTTTTTGACGAGATTCGGCTGCATCTGGGAAAAATACACCGTCGTCATCCTGTGTACGTTGCATAGGTTTTTGTACTCGTGGTGCCGTATTGATCGTTCTAAATTCATTGTTCATAAAAGACCTGTTGTTTCCTTCCCCCATCGTTGGTTCCTCTGTCATTGGTTCCTCTGTCATTTGTTCCTCCATCATTGGTTCCTCCATCATTGATTGTTCTCCCATTGGTTGTTCTCCACCCATTGGTTGTTCACCCATTGGTTGTTCTTCACCCATTGACTGTTCATTATCGAATGGTTCTTCAGATGTCTCTTCCATGCCATTATCCTCAATAATATCTGGGTCTTCGGAGTCACCTACTTCTGCATCACCTAAATCAAGGTCTTGTCCTTCTTGTTGTGACATATATGTTTGTAGTATTTGTTGGACAGGTATAAGTTCTTTTACGGCATTTTCAATACATATTGAAAATCTTTCAAATAACTTATCGTTTCTTGAATGTTCATTTTGTGATTCATGGTAAATATAAGGATCATTGTAAAGAGATTGTGCGACTTTATTATGACACATTTGAATAAATACTTCGTTTGTTGGTAGTTTAAGTGAAATCTTTTTATTGTCTTTACTTAATCGAACGGCTGATAAAATTTTAACGCAACTTACAAATACGGCTGCCAGTAAATCATTAAACCAAGCACATCTATTCGCTATATTATCGGTGTGTTGTTTTGACATAGCGTCACTCCAATTAGGAACTTCTTTTAACAATTTCTGGTACATTACTAAAACTTTTCGACCTTTTGATAACTTATACGCCTCTTCGTACATTTCTTCAAATGTCTCTATCATAACTGGACACATCAATAAACAGAGTTGGCCTAGGTATTCACGTTTAGCTTCTACTAATATGTTGAGGTTGTCCATTTATGATAAAGTAGGTTTTTTTATAGGTGATTATTATCGCGCCGCCCTGTACTTATTTGCTGTCTTTTTCAAATTAATAAGTGTTGGGAAATCACTAAATTCTTCTTCTGGTTTTTCTTCCAACTCTTTATTAACTTTCCTAGGTCTCCACGATATACACAGTTCAAATTCTCCTATATGTTGAACATAAAATCCACTTATTCGAAACTGTCTAATCAAATAAAGTGTTGCTTTCGTCCTGTCGAAGTGAGGAAATCCCATTACAAACGATGGTATTTGTACAAATACGTATTTTTGACACATTTCAACCGATTGGCGTATTTTTTTTGATATTTGTTCATGTAGTTTGACATACGTTTGTTTCCTCAACCTTTTACGTTTTTCATCTAGACGAGATATTTCACTAATACTTATCATTACAATACAGTCAAATTATTATTTTTAAAATATTACCCGTTTTGTAAATTTGTTAATTATATACAGAATATAAAACCTAAATGACGTAAATTTATTAGGGCTATTTTTTCTGTACCCCCTTAGAGCGATTTAAACACCTTTTTGAAAAATTTTTGAACTCGGTTCTCATAAGGACCACTCTTTTTTAAAAAAACATGACTTTCATGCACCCATTGTAATATAATAGAAAATATAGTGTTTAAATACCTCTAAGGGGGTACAGAAAAATTAGGTGTAAAAAAATAGATATAAAATAACCGTATTTTCTGTATGGTAAATGTACATTTTATACACCTGGGGCGGTCACTATTCTATCCTTATCGAGACCTATTTCGGGTTTTATATTTTTAGTATTATTATACATTGACTGCGAGTCTAAAATTTCTTTCTCAACGAGTAAGTTAGTATTACTTTTTAAGTATTCGAGTTCACTTTGTCTTACAAGAGAGTAGTCAACAAATTCACTCGATGCTATACTATTTGTAAAAACACCTTCATCGCGTGGTTTTTTAATATGTAAAGGTTGACTTCTAAGTGCTAAAACGGCAACTTTTGGTTTATCACCTATATATTTTCGTTTATTTGTTTGAATTTGTGTATACTTTTTTATATCAATGTTCAATCGGTTTTGTTCTATTTCGTTTAAGAATTCCTTTTTTTTCATCCGATCGTCGATACTTTCCTTAAGGCCTGTCTCCAAATCTCTTGTAATTTCATCCGTATTATCAATTTCATATTTCGGACCCGTATTGATCACCCGTATAATGGACGAAACTATAAATCCAAAATCATAACCACCTTTTCCATATTTAACAACCATAAACATTGCTTTACATATTTTACTACCTATTTGAGGTATAGCTTTTGTATCAGGGAGCTTAATGTCATCAGGGTTTACTGGTTTTGGTGCAAAAGCTTCATACATATCAGCAGAAATAGTTTCGATAATATACGTACAAAGACCAGTACGTTTAGAAACTTCTTCGTTTGTACGTAAAACCATTTCCTGCATGAGATCTTTTGTAATGTCAATATCGTCCATTTTTTTGTACATAGACATATCAACTTCTTCATCGTTTATATCAGCTGAAGGGGAGTTACTGAATTTCTCCACCCTGACCATTGACAGTATAACGCATAATATCAACACTATTAAAACAACTTTGTTCATCTTAGTATTAATTTTTATTTTAATTGTGATTTAACAGCGTAATTATTTTAACTTATAGTTTTAGAATGTCGCTCTTGATATACAGTCCACAGTGTAACCACAGTTTAGATATAATAAATTATATACAAAAAAATGAAAATCTTAAAAAAATAGTTTCGTATCACAATATCAATAAATTGGGTATACCACCACAATTTAAAAATAAAATAAGTCGAGTTCCAACGATGCTCACAAAAAACGGTAAATTTCTTGTGGGTAACGAAATAAAAAATTGGTTAGAGTCATTATTACCTACACAGGAACTGGAAATGGCTGGGTTTGGAACTTGTTCAATGACAACATTAGACGGGGAAAGTACCGATGATATGTTTGGTTTGGATGATTATGGTACATCTTTACAACCACCCATGACAGAAGAGTTACAGGAAAAGATCGATAGAAGTGTAAACGACGCGTATAATGTACAAAGTAAACAGAATTAAAGAATTTACACGTTTGACATATAATGAAGTTAGTTACAGTACAAGCAACTGCAATTAAATCAACTTTCGAAGTATTGAAAGATATACTAAACGATGTTAATATATACTTTAAACCCGATGGTATGTATATAATAACACTAGATACCGCGAGAACAACACTCGTTGATATGTATTTATCCGGTGATAACTTTGAGACGTATAAATGTGAAACTGAAATCGTAGCGGGTGTTAACGTATCTAACACATTCAAACTGTTAAAATCTATATCAAATAACGACGTTCTTACAATTTCTATAAATTCGAAAGAGTTTATGGATATTGAAATATATAGTGAATTGAAGAAAACGTCAACTAAATTCTCACTCAAACTTCTCGATATTAACGAACATCAAATAGAAGTTCCTCAAATAACTATGAGTACAATAACTCCAATGTTATCTTCAGATTTCCAAAGGATATGTCGTGATATGTATAACATAGGCAACGATATAGAAATATCAAGGTACGATAAAAATTTAAGGTTGTACTGTGAAGGTGATTTTGCAAATCAGGAAACTAATATAGAATGTATGGAAGAGAGTGTAAATATAACTGGTTGTTATTCACTTCGATACATGAACATTTTTACTAAAGCAACGAGTATGTGTGCTAATGTACAGATTATGCAAGAAGAACAAAATAGGTTTCTTATACTTAAATATAACGTCGCAAATTTAGGCGAACTTAAATTTTATCTCGCAACTAAGGTATCTGAAGATCAGTAATGTAACCATCGTAAGTACTTACTTTTTTAACAATACCTAAGGCACTCTTCAATTTGATACTCTGATAATCAGATCGAAGAGTTTCATCGTCGTAGTATAACAGATCACTTATTTTTACATTTTTATTACCATGAAAATCACCCCTTGGTCCAGCGTACCTTTTTATTTTATTTAGTACGTCTTTGACAGGTTTATCATCTATATCCATAAGCTGTGCACTCACGAGTGGCATATGAAAAACTATCCCCGGTACCCGTTTCGGTGGCCATTCATGTTTCATATCGTTTGATAAAAATTTATACATTTTATCATTATACCAATACTTTATACGTAAAATGATTTTGGTTACATTTGTAGGTATTTCAACATTCTTATAATCTATACCATTCAAGTTCTTATAAAAAGACTCTACATCATCACACCACTCGCCACGGCATTCATCTTCCCAAAACCCCATTAATTCACCGTCTGTATTATTACTATCAATTGTATATTCCATCGACTGGTGTGAAATTGTATAATCTGGTTTTGCTGTTATATATTTTATACGATCATAAACCCATAGTATAACAGTAGTTAAAAGATTAAGAATCATACTATTTAGTTATTATATGGAACGTAATTTTTTAAGCAGATATAACAACAGGATTGAGTCTTGGGTTAAAAACATAAAAGATGACCCTGGTAATAAGGATACTTATGAAAATGAAATGTCGAATTATATCATAAAATGCTTACCTTATATGAAACAATATACTGATGATACAGCGAAGGAAGTAACGACTGATAACGTTTTTAATTGTAAAGAGACGAGTGGATTACAAAGGAAAGATATATTTGATAATTACCTTGTTGAAGTTGAGAAGGTAAACGTGGATAGACCTATTGTAAAAAAAATGGAAACGTGTCCTGAATGTACTGGTAGTTATACATACCATTTTACCGATACAAGTGATCTCGTTTGTGAAAATTGCGGTTTGATAATAGCATGTTTAATCAGTGAAGAGTTAACATATAGAGAAGAACAAGAAACGTCTGAGAAAATCATAAGCTATTCGTATAAACGAGAAAACCATTTTAACGAGTGGTTATCACAATTTCAAGCACAAGAAACTACTAACATACCACTTGAAGTTATAGAAGAACTACAAAACGAACTAAAAAAGATTAAGATCAAGGCACTTGATGAGATAACACATGCACGCGTACGCTCTCTCTTAAAAAAACTAAAACTTAACAAGTATTACGAACACGTTCCGTATATAGCTAATATATTGAGTGGTATATCACCTCCAAAAATGCCACAAGAACTTGAAGAACGGTTACGTATAATGTTCAAAGATATACAAAAACCGTTCGATGATAATTGTCCAAAAGAACGTAAAAACTTTTTAAGTTACTCGTACGTTCTCTATAAATTTTGCGAACTTTTGAGTGAAGATAAGTATCTAAAATATTTCCCACTTCTAAAGTCGAAGGAAAAGTTGTATCAACAGGATATTATATGGAACAAAATATGTAATACTCTACAGTGGGAATACATAGCGACCATATAAAAAATATCAGGGTATACTAAATGGCTTTTGCAAAACGTAACCAAAAGTCTAAAAATTTACAGAAGAACACGAATGAAATATTAAATACGAACGAGATGGTTATGAATTATTCACCAGGTTCGCCTACACCAAAACAAAAAACTAGTTCGAAACGAACTAACATGCTCAGACAAGGTGTCCAATTTAACAGTTTAAGTAACATGTTAAAAGCGTTTGCGGTTCGTAATTTTGCCAAAAAATACGATTCACCAACGAAAAAAAACATGAGAACATCTGTAAATAAGGCGTTAAAATCTAAAGCTAAAAAATAAAATATACGCGTATAATAAATGAATGGTAGAACAATTCGTTCAAATACCAATATTTCAGTTGCAAAAGTTGCACAAGAATTTGCTAAAAACAAACCGAATCAATATAAAACAAAAGTAACTCCCAAAAAACTTAAATCTCTCTTACCACTTAATAAAAATGTAACTAAGATTGATCCAGCCTCACGTAAACTTTCGATGACGAATGTAAGGCGCTCGACGATGTCACAAAAAAATCGTATGATTGAAGAAATGAACGATTATTTATTAAAACGTAAAAATGTTAAAAAACAAAAGACCCAAAAAGTAAGTTAAATATTTAAAGAAACGCGTTTTAGAATAGATAATGAACGATCCATATTACAATTTCTGTTTAGAAGAAATCAAGTTCTACACAGAAAAGATAAACGAAATTATAAACGAAGGTCTCAAAGACCCCAAAAAGTATTACGAAGAATCAAAAAGTGATTGGAAAAAGATTTACCAAATGATTCCAGTTATGTACATGATGAATCAGATCGAAGATGAAAAAAAATAGTTGGTTACTTTAAATGTCATCTGCATTACTTGGTGTAGCCGTATTATGTTTATGTTCGAGTTCAGCAACAGGTGCTGGTTCATTCTTTGGTGGTTTTATACCAGGTACATCCCCGTTTATAACTAAAAAATTGAAAAAATTGATACAAACCATTATAACTGATGATGCTAAATCAGTAGATTGTGCGAATTTATATAAATATATGGAAGAAATTGGAGGAATTATCGCTGTGGAATCTGTCGTTAGATCATTATCAGAAAATGAACAAGCTATAGTAGGAAAGATACATGATATAGGAAGAAAGGCTGTAACACCAGAAAAAATATGCAATACGTCTATAGTAGATTCACTACAGAAAGCGATTATAAAAATTGAAAATAAGGATACATCTGTATGTACAGACTTGAAAGATTTGGAAAATGACATCCCACGTTTTATATGGGATAAAAAAACTAAAAAATTTATAGAAACAAAAGATTTATTAAACGAAGACCAGCTGGGTACTGTAGAAGAAATATGTAATCCAAACTATAGCCCAATGGCTTCACCCGACGAACTTTCAGAAAATGCTAAAAACCTAATTAGTGCTATTGAACAATTCGATGATGGGTTTAGTCCAGAAAAATGTACGGATTTTAAGGAAAAATGGGAAAAAATGATTGACGGAAGAAAATTAAATGAGATTTTCACTGGAAGAGGTTCCGGTCAGCGTATAACAGATCCCGAACTTAATTTCATTTATTCAAAACCAAAATATAAGGAAGTTATACAAATGCTTGGTGAGGCATTTGTCATGCGTGAAGATATACCGGACTCGGAGTTGCCACAAGGGGTAACTAGAGTTGAACAGTCAGATGAAGAAATTATTAATAAATTTTGTATTTCAGATTTAAAAAGAAAAATAGATGAGAGAGTGACCCTTCTTAAAAATGAAGACATACAGGGTTGTGATTTATACGATGATAATTGGACTATCATAAGAGAAGACTGGAATACAGGGTTTGTATGGAATGATTCAAATGATAAAATTTTAGTCGCGCACAATTATGTAAGTAAAGCATTAGGCGAAACCAATGAAGATTTAATGGACGGTAAAATCACGGCTAGAGAAACCTTGTGTATAAATTAATCCAAAGTCACATACCTAACCTCTAATTCGGTGTTAAGTGATGTAGGAAAATTAATAAGGTACCCTTCCGGGAACCCCGTCAAACGTAGATAGTTTTGTGCCTGTGTGACCATGACATCGTTCATGGTTTTAACCGATTTCAGTTCGACCACGGTTTTGTTATTTAAAATTAAATCGGCGCGAAGATTCCCTATAGTATGTCCTTCAAATACAATAGGAACTATTCTCTCCGTTTCGTAGTGTACTCCATTTTTCCGCAAGACAACTTCCATCGCATTGTGATACACGCGCTCGCTATAACCGGGACCAAGTACTTTGTATACGTGTTCGGCATAGCCACGTATCATTTATAAGATAGTTAAAAGCTTCACTTTTAACTAAGTTATATGAATATCGAGAACTGTGAAGGTCGTGATTTTTTAAAACGAATTGTTAATGGGTCTGTCGATCTCATACTTACGGATCCACCGTATATTATTTCACACGAAACGGGTATGAACGCGTTACACGACGCTATAGAATCGGGTAAAAATCTCAAGAAAACCGAGTCTGACTGGTTAAAATACGTCGAAGAAAACAGTGCTGCTAAAACAACACCGAACGCTAAGGAAAATTATATGAAATATGGTACCATATACGGTACCAAGTATAGCGTTAAGACTAATTATGGCGAATGGGACGAAAACTTTACTATGGATACACTCGATGAGTTTATAAAACTGTTTTACCAAAAACTTCGCGACGGTGGTACGTGTATAATATTCTTTGATGTATGGAAAATATCATATATCAAAGAACTCATGGAAAAACATAAGTTTAAACAAATTCGGTTCATAGAATGGGTTAAAACAAATCCACAACCTATAAACTCGGGTACGAATTATTTGACAAATTGTCGTGAAATAGCTTTACTCGGTGTTAAGAAAGGTAAACCGACGTTTAATAGTAAATACGATAACGGTATATACAAATTTCCAATCCAAGGTGGTAAGAATAGGTTCCACCCGACACAAAAAAACGTTGGTTTGTTTCAATCACTCATAGAGAAACACTCAAATAAAGGCGACCTCGTCGTAGACACGTTTCTTGGTGGTGGAACAACAGCTATGGCGTGTACAAATACCGAACGTAAGTTTTCCGGATGTGAACTTTCAAAAGAATATTACGATAAAATTATAACCCAAGTCAAACCTACTTAAACAAATAATCAATTAACAATATAAAATGGGATACCAAGAATCTGTATCTAAAGTCATAATTGAAACACTCGCATTCACAAAACCATTCGTTCACTTTAATCGTCTCGTGGAGTTAGGTCTCGTTGAATCTACACTTAATGGTGGTAGCTGGCGACCTACATTTGAAAAAAACTATAGAGTTTCGGTCGTGTACACCACAAATCGTAAACCGAAACATAAAAATATAAAACACGAAGATGAAACTAAATTTAAAAGTTTATACGATACTACGTATAATAATTTAGAAAAACCAAGAAAAGGAGAAGTCCTTGGATTATTTGTTTGGGGACTTAATATAGCTCCCGAACCCAGAACCATCCCTAAATGGATACGCGAACGCGTGTGTTGTGAAGGAGCACGGTGTCTCATATGTGATGATGAACGTGACATTGAATGTGATCATGTGGATGATGATTACCCAAACATTGCTCCAGATCAATTACAGGTTTCTGATTTTCAAGCATTGTGTCAATCGTGTAATAAAAAAAAACGAGAGGGACATAAAAGGGGTATAAAATATTATCGGGATATTAGGGATCCCGGAAAATCGGTTATCCGTTTGCTTTTTGGATTACCGAGCGATTTCAAATTCCCATTATTGGCCGAAGAAACGATTGGTAATGTTCTGTTTTATCGCAATCCGCAACTCGTTAGAGAAATGCACATTAAACATCTACGTCGGGTTATTTATTGTCAATAAAAATGGAAGGCACATCTTCAACAATTTCGATTACATATTGTTTTTCATTTTCTGTCGGTGTTATATTTACTACGCGACAATCCTTTGCAGTTAAAATTCTTTGTTCTGAAACTTTACTAATAGGGGCAGCTATTGGTGTACACAACAACGTCCACATATATTAGTATCATAGATTTAAAGATACGACGTGTATATAATATAAAATGTTTTATACACGTGGTATAGAGTTAATATCAGCAGTAACGTCTATTTTCCCAGTTATAGTTTCATCATTGTTCCCTATGAGTTATGTTTCTCTCTCGTTTATGATACACTGCCCTTTTAAAATTTTGTACCACGTTAACAACGCGTATAGCCCGAATATGTATAGAAGTGAAATAATATACAAAAAATATAAAAGTTTTTTACACGTCGGTTTATCTATACTTTTTTATTCATGGGAAAGTAAAATAAGTTTTTTGAATATATTATTTCATGCACTTTCCGTGTCAGTTATACGTAAATGCGAACCGTTAAAAAATGATGACGATAGAATGAAGATAGATACACTTGGGTATATAGGAATATTTGCGTCTACGATCGGTTTGTATAGTATAAATAAAATACATTACGTTTTATCTTTGTACTTTTACTTTATATCAAATACTATACACCAAACGGGTTTATATGACGGGTTAACGAATAGTATCGTAAACTTATTACTTATCACACCTCAGTACCTGTTACTTTTAGGGTACGAAACAAGTAAACAATATACTTAATGATTACACGATAGAATATAATAATGAAAGAAACCTTCAAGTTCAGAATAACGGATACCACAACACCAAATGACATGGATTCCTTTTTTTATGACGTATGGTCCCGAAACAAAAACGTTCATATTTTACTAGATACAACATCGTGTAAAAATGTATCGTTAACGCGAATACTTTCAATCAAAAGTGTTCTAAACAAACACAGAAACAATTCAAAAAAGTATATAGATCATACAACGATACTGGTAAAATCGCGTTTAGTTAAAAATATATTACGCGTAGGTTTATCTATACTAAGAACCGAACGACCGGTTTATATCGAGACACTTTAATTATATAGAACACGTACTGTATGTGAAATATAATTAATTAGTTTTTTTTAATCTTTCTGCCATATTTATTAAATTTTTATATTTATTCTTTTCAGCAACTGTTTTAGCAGCTTTAAAACGTTTTTTCAATTCTGAATTATTTACCATTTATATTAACTTATAAGAAAATAATTTAAGACGACAAAAACTTCCCAGTTTCATCAATGATGAGTTCACCCCTATCGGATAACATACGTCTATTCACCATGTGTTGTTCCTTAACATCATCCTTGTTTTGTCCGACGTATGGTACGGCGTAGCCTTGTTCGCACATCCATTTGTTTACGTTCGTCCAGATACCATCTTCAAATACCCATAATTCACCGAGTGCACGCCCATACTTACCGACAGAGTCGCGTTCTTGACACCGCAATTCAATTTCACAATCGTCCTTATCGGATTCAATCGCTTTTGTCACCCATTTAAGAATCTGTTTCTTGGCGTGTTTACCGTAAACCTTTTCGGTCAAATCACGCGTTCGCGATTCTTCGGTATCAATACCGAGCAATCTCACGCGTTGGCGAATGAGTACGTCGAACCCCAAATCAATAAGAACGTCGACGGTATCACCATCAACGACTTTCGAACACGAGTCGATTTTGTATTTGAATTCACAGGGTTTTTGGTTGTAGGTAGTCATTATGTATATAGTTTATTGAATTAATCTTTAATTATAATTACAAAAAAACTTACACGAGTTTATTCATGTATCCGTAAAATCAATCAATTTAAACCTAAGTTAGATCTAAATAGATCATATATTAAAGAAATAGATCTAAGATCAATAAACACAAAATGCTTTCTATTACAAGACAACAACAATGGGACCTTTCCAAATATGAAAAGGAACTGTTTCAAAATAGAAGAGAACAACTAAAACTTCAGGTTCAAGACAACCATTTGACTGGTATTTCTAGAATTTACGAAAATCAGATAAAAGCAGGACAAGAAATTTGTGATTGTTTTGATGATAAAAACGTTAGGTTCGTTATGGGTATTGCACAACCACAATCTGGTAAAACCACAACTGCGGTTTCGTTTATCGATCAATTTATTGATAGACATGAATTACCTATCGAAAATATTTTCGTGATAACAGGTCTTAACTCTAAAAGTTGGAAAAAGCAAACAAAAGAACGTTTTCCAAGTATATTAGAAAACAAAATTTATCATCGAAGTGATTTAAAAACAAATTTTAAGGTAGATTTTGGATGTAAAAAAAATACTCTTGTGATTCTTGATGAAATCCAAATTGCAGCTAAAAAGAAGCAAACCATGTCTATAACATTTGATGAATTATCTTTTACGAATACAGATGATATGTATAACAATAATACAAGGATCGTTGAACTTACAGCTACCCCCGATGGTGTATTGAAAGATAGACAAAATTGGAGTGACGATTTAGCAAAAGTTGTTATGTGTCCCCCAGGTGTAGGGTATAAAGGTATTTTCAATTTCCTTGATGAAGGGCGTGTCGCAGAATGTTTAGATTTATGTGGTTACCATAAAGATGAAAAAAAAGATACACAAGATCAAGCTAAAGAGAATATAGCTAAACTTGGGAATTTCATTAATGAAAAGTACGGGTTTAATAATCCAAAGTATCATGTCATACGAACTCCTACGGGAGAAGCTGGTCGGGTTATGATGTCGAATTTCGAAAACATGTACAATAATAACGCTGAATATGAAACGTATAACGGTATGTCCGAAGAAAATAAAATAAATATTTTCGATAATCCACCAAAAAAACATACATTTGTTTTTATAATGGAACTCATGAGATGTGCTGATACGGTTAATAAAGAATACATCGGTGTTTGGTACGAACGATGGGTGAAAAAATTCAATGATTCGGCTGTAATACAGTCAGCAGGGCGAAATTCTGGTTATGACGATACGGGTGAAACATTCATTTTTACAAATGTAGAAAGTCTCAAATTGTATCGTTTACACTACGAATCTAAGTTTACACGAACTGATTTACCGTGGAATTGTAATACTAAGAACGGGACGTATGCGTCCGAGGATTCTGAATCCGAATCTGGATCAGATAATGGTGAAAACGAGTACGGGTATAAAGTTTTCGAAAACGATCAAAGGTACTGCGATCTCGAGATCTTTACGAGATCGCACCTCGGTGGATGGGTACCTCGTACAAATGTGGGTAAGAATATCAATGAACTCAGAAATCATACTTCGGGTGATCTTATCGCACGTCATTGGGGTTTATCGAATAAAAATCCTAAAAGAATGGCGTTGGGGACAGATGGGAAATGGGTCGTTTGGTGGTTGACTAAATTTTACCCGGGTGTATAGAACATATAACTTTTACTTTTAATACAAATATTATTTACAAATCAAATTCCTTTTTAGTCCCACCATCGTACGCGTTCACAAACCCTGAATCTATCATTTTTTTGTTAATCGAAACCATATCCCTTTTATTTTTGTATACGAAAACGAGCGTTCGTCCATACTTATCGTTTTTCTTACACGAAACCCATACCCACCCGTTTACCTTAAATTTACACTTGAACGGGTTCCATGGAACACGTTTAGACTTCTCGTCGTAGCCTAAAAAACTCACGAACGTATACTTCGCACGTTTTGCCATGGCGACGTGTTTATCCCTATTTTTCATATCTTTAGGGGGTTTCATTTCGGGTGAATCGTACCCAATAGTTCGAAAATTAAATTTTAAAATTGTATTATGAAGTACGATACACGCCTTAAACGTATCACCGTCGTAGACGTCGGTCACCTTGGCGTACCCTTCATAATTATTGAGGCTAAAAACGGGTATGGATTCATCAGTTACAGAGAGTTTACGTTTGTTACAACAATACATTATATGTTAATTTTATTACAATGTATTCTTTTAATTACAATTTTCTATTATTATCGAATATACGATGACACGCATCACAAAGAGTTGATACTGGATACATTTTATGCAACTCTATAAATTTTCTAAGGATCATATCGGAATGGTATCCATCATCTGTACACGATTCCGATATTGCTATATCTAATATTTCGGGTCGATCTTTTACCGTATGTGCACGCGTTAGCTTACATTTTTCACTTTTTTCATTGCCACACCCCAAACACGTTGGTTCGGTTTTGAAAAAATTGTGTACCAAATTTGCAGCGTTAGCTTTTGAGTAGTGCGATATATTTTTCGGATTGGTATTTTTTGGAAATGTAACTCTAAATTTTTCATCCATAATTTGAATTTTTGTTTTTTGTAACTTCCCCTCAATAAAATTTGTACATTTTTTCTTCTCGACTCTGAACATACACGAATGAATATCGCGTAAATTTGTAATATCATCGTTTATATACAAATTCGATACAAGTTCGCACAAATCGTCCATTATATCATCGATATTGTCTTCCGTGATTTTCAAACACTTTGTCGTTTCATCGCGTTCGAATTTGTCACCGGTCGTTAAAAACCGATAAACTTCAATCATGGACCTGAACCGAGTACCATTTGGGGAAAAGAAATAATTATCGGTCGAACCCTCGGATTTACCCGATTTCCGGGTTTCGATTTTTACATACCAATCATTACTAATCTCTTGCCCCTTATTTTTGAGATAAGTCTTGAGAGTGTTAAAAACTTTATGATTTTCGGTCGTCATTGTATATTTTTAATTTTTAATTTTTAATTCAAATGAGTATAACTGAGGTTGATTTCACTTTCGGTAAGTTTATACTTATCTATATTTTTTTGCGTCGGTCGTTTATTAAATTTTTTAATATCTCTAAGATATTGTTTACGGTTCTTAGTGTATATAAAATGTATATCACTTTTTTTATTATCGTATCGATAATTATTTTTTTGTTTTTGCGTTTTACCTAAATTACGTTTATTAATACACGTATAAGGTTTATCCCTTACTATATATTCCCATTGTTTAGATGTATCCTTTTCCCTAAAAATACGTTCCATTCTTATAACTTTACGTTCTATTTCGTATTCCTTATAGTCCATGTACCCCTTTTTATACATTTCCTTGATTTCGTGAATAATTTTATACACTTCATCCAATGTGATATTATTTACAGATTTTATATCGTAATTCTTCATTGGCATAAAATTGTACCCATCGCAATTAAACAAAAACCCCGTAATTTTCAATTCATTCGGTTTTGAATTTATGAGATCTTTTATATTTTCTTGGGTTTCCGATTTATAAAATAATTCCGAATAAAATGTATTTATACCCCATTTTGTTTCATTTCTATGTTGTATACATTTCATGTGTGGATACTTATCAATGTTCAATTTTAGTCTAGAGTGTATATGTACATTTTCAATATCATGATCGAATGAATATTTTAGATGAACATGTGACGTGTAGAAAGTTTTAGTCGAGTCACTTTCCAATATATAAAGAGCCACGGGCTGGTAAATTTTATCCATTATAATAGTGACACTGTAACCTTTAATATGTTTATATTTTTATGGCTATTTTTTCTGTACCCCCTTAGAGCGATTTAAACGGCTTTTTGAAAAATTTTTGAACTCGGTTCTCATAAGGACCACTCTTTTTTAAAAAAACATGACTTTCATGCACCCATTGTAATATAATAGAAAATATAGTGTTTAAATCCCTCTAAGGGGGTACAGAAAAATTAGCCGTAATTTTTCAGATATATTTTATAGTTAAGCTGTGTATGTATATGTATATTATTATAGCCTTCTAATTTTGGTAAGTTCGTCACATATTTTCAAATAATCACCTTCGGGTATGGTATCTGAATTTTTATCGATGAGTTCCATGATGGTTTCGGATAAAATTTCGTTTTGGGTTTTGGGTTTAACATGTCCTCTTACAGATGGACTATAAAACCCACAATCACTATCGATGACCCCCTTATAACTATAAGAATCTCTCAAACTCGTGATAAATTCATCTATACTCGAATAATATTCATCGTACGACCAAACTTTGTCGTTGTAGAACATATATTCCTTATTACAAAGATCGTCACACCAATATCCACTATCACCGCTTAAATTGAAAAGTGATATTGGTTTAATATACCCTTCATTTCCATTTTTTGGTAACAATTCTGACGATGATTCATATTCAAGATTATAGTTATACGAAAGAATGGGTGAAGCGTGTATTTCTATATTTTTGACGGGAGATCGACGATTATTCTCACTTTCATAAGTAATTGTTATCGCCAAGTGTTGAGCACTAATAGTATTGGGTATAGTCGAACGAATAAATTTGTTTACGAAAGGTGTTGGTTTCATTACGGTTTACTTATATTAATTATTAAATCTTTAACTATTAGGTTAGATATATGCTAATTTATTTAAACATTCACCCAAAGTCTCGTGAAATTCCCTGAATTGTGTCATTTTAAGTTTAAATGAGTTTTCAATCTTATATAAATGTTCCTTATATTTTTTGATTGTATCGTTCCACAATAGTATATATTTTTTACATTCATCCCTTAAATCATAAGAAGTTCCTAACAATAAATTGATTTTTTTTATCGTTGGTATACTATCTTCATCGTATTGAATATCGTATTTAAGACATATTTGTTTACGAATATCTCTTTCTATACGGTTTGTTACACGTTTTAAAGGGTAACGGGATACTTCCTTTTTTTCGCGTTTTATTTTTTTTGCGATATATAAACAGTCATGTTTACCCGTTTTTCTTAAAAAGCTCATAGATGCATAAAATTCCTCTTCACCGGGAACACGAGGTTGATTAAATTTTGGGTTTTCTAACGGTATAGTGACATGGTTGTCGGGTATGATCTCCTCCTTATATACATCCATCAAATATTTACATATATCTAAATAGTCATTTTCGGGAAACGAGTGGTTGTTTTTATCAACTATTGCGAGTATATCTTGAAGTTTAGACTTGTCCATTTTTAATTATTAACTAAAATTTCAATTTAAAATGACTTAGGAACCCGATGTACTTGGATACGAATATTCCTTTTCAAAATATTCGTATTGATCTAAAAGTTTTTCATGTCGTGCTTTATATTCAATTAAATTTTTACACACGTGTGTCATAGACTTGTCTATTTTCGCAAAATGTCCCATTTCCACTGACTGACTAACATGAAAGTTATATTTTTGTGTAATTTCTTCTATAAAATTGAGAATTTCGTTTGAAAATTCAACACCGTTCTGTAAATGCTTTTTTACCGAAGGGTGTGGGGGGTATGTGTTACGTTCCTGATTCATTTTATTGTTAATTTACTACATTTCTACACGAACTTGGGTTTGTGGTAACTCTATAAAATTGGGTATAGAAGAATTATACCTTTTTCTTATATCGTATATTACATTATTCGAGTATATTATTAATTTATATACGTTATCAATAACATTTACATTTGAATCTATTACCCATTGTCGTAAAAAATCACCGACTGAATTTGTAAACATTTCTAAAATATCTCTTATATCTTGCAATTTATCTTTTTGTTTATCGCGTTTTTGTATTTCATTTTTGAATTCGCGTTCGTCTATATTTTTTAACAAGTACGATATGCGTAAATAATTATTATCTTCATCGTGTATATTTGAATATTTATGCAGTATATCTATATCAAGTTTATGGAGTATTACCGCTATATCTATAATTTCATACGATGCATTTTTATCACCCAATTCACTAATCGTTGGTCTACCACCACAAGGTATATCCGCATGTTCACGCGACCTTTTTTGAAACTCGAAAAAATGTGGATTATGTATACGCCCCGTTGATAACTTTCCGGTTTTCCAATCGAATGCTGTACTACAACTCGTACACCACATTTGAGAACACCCGTCGATTTTATGTATCATTGTTCCACAACTTGGACACGGTCGTGTATCTTTATTTATTATATTCATCGTCTTTACAGTTTCAGGGTCACATACATGTCCTTCATCCATTTTTTCATTACAATGTTTACAGAAGTGCTGTTTACATAACCCACATTTCCAATTTTCATCTATAAATCCTCTACACTCTTCGGATGGACACATTCTAACAAATTTTCTTATCAATTTTTCATTTGGATCAATGTATTCTGAATTTAAGTTATTCATCTCTAAAATCAATTCATCTACTTTCAAATATAATTGTGTTTCTAATTCATTATATACATCCATTGGGTATTCTAAAACTTCTGCATCTCTTCTATCGTTTCTAACATTTGCCAATGCATCCTGAACAATGTAATATTCCCTTCTTATTTCACGCGAACGTAATATACGTTCAACTTTTGGTTGTGTTTCTGGCATTTTTACCAATTCTCGTTCTAAAAGCACATTTTCCCTATGTTTTCTATATTCACAGTTTCTAAATCTTCTCGTACAAAACGAATCTATAAAAGACCTGTTTAGTTCGTGTTTACAATTCATACAATGTGCGTTTTCTGATGATGAAAGTAAATAAGTTTGTGTACACTCCTTACACGATTTATAATCACAAAACGGACATGTCACCTTTTTATGATTCGTTTTATTGAAATTTTCACAGCACACCGAACACGTGTCCATACTTAATTAAAATAATGATTTTTTTCTTTAACTTTTTTTTCATTGGTATAAGTAACATGATCTTGCGTAGATTTAACGACTCGGAGTACGAACCACATATACAGGAATTTCTGAAGGAATATTATAACGCAAAGTTTCCATATTTTTCACTAAAAAACGGGTGTTTAGGTATAATACCCAGATATCCCAAACTTATTAGATTAGGTAAATGTAATTTAATAAGAAGAAGTATACGTTCTAAGATAAAACACGTAACACCGACGAGTATTTTATTCGTAAACATGTCGAATAAAAGGATAAAAGTTGTTGTTGAGGGTAGATGTACAAAAATGACTGGCTGTGGTATAGGCGCTATGGGAAATAGTATTAGTATGAGCGTTGACCCATCTGAAAATAAGAAACAGAAGTGTGTGATAGAACCCAAATTACAAGAAAATGGTTACCTTAATAAATTTAAAAAGAAACGGTGGTTTCATAGATTAATGTTTAACGACGATCACGACACAACCGTGAAAGTATCGGCATGTTTAAGAGCATCTAGTGCATTGATAGACCCGTGTACATATACGTATTATTTAACCGTTTATACTATAAACGAACATAACAAAGAAGAACCAATTATGGAGGAAATATTACACCATTCCAATTGTGATATTGTTTTCAAAGATAAACACGTCGCTACCAATGGTCTAGAGAAATGGATAAAACGAGAGTGTAATTAATCCTTTAGAAATGGATTCTTATCCAGTTTACCCTCATGAAACAATACGGGGTTATACATAGTTCCGTCTGCGTAATATACTTTCGTATACCATGACATTGAATTTGTATCCCATACTTGACGCCTTTTTAAACCGCATTTATAGACGAGTTTTTCATGCATGTCGTCACTACTTCCGGTAATTTCACCCGATTTGTTCCCCTTAACAATAGTTTTTGCTTTCTTTTCATCACTAATAGAACGCGCGTAGTTCATCATAACGGATGATAAACCTCTGTGCATGTTTTATTATTGATTAGATTATTTTTTTTATATTACTTTTTATTCAACCAAGGTATCCACTATCCATTATAAGTGCGATGGTGGATGCACAAGATGAAAGTCCACATGGAATCAAAGTTCCGAGACTATTAGTAAATAACAAACAAGTGCATATACACGAAACAAGTAATGTTATTCTTTGAGCTTTCGAGTATTGTTGATCATCTGAAGGATCCAAAGTCGTCATTTATATTAATATGATATTTTTATTTTGTTTGGTACTTGGTCTGTTTATTTAATTGTGCGAGTCGTGTCTTGACTGTCATTTCGGAGACTCCTTCATTTATATTTTTCTTAAGACGAGATGCGTTTTTACCCGCGCGACCTTTCAAGGTATTGTTAACCAACTTCTTAAGGTTTGCCTTTTTATTTATTTGTGGTGGAGGAGGTTTATTTTTTGGTGGAGGAGGTGGTTTCATATTTTGGTTTATCATCTTTTTAATAGCGTTATAACTTTGTGGTCTCATTCTATAAAACATTCCAGAACCTTCTCTGTACGAGTTCGCACGCTTAATATAATCTGTACGTTTAACCCTGTTTATTTTTGGGTACGTTTTAGAAATGTATTCCGATACTTGTTTCTTAACCAGATCCCTTTTCCTTTTTTCTTCCTTGTTATTAATGTTACCGTTTAATGATAATTCCTTGATTGCCTTGTTTATTACTGGTTGTAATTCCTTTGCGGTCATGGATTTAGTATTTTTGATCTGATTAAGTAATTTTCTTTTATTCGAATCATTTTTAAACTGTGCCTTTTGAACTTTTCGTTCGAGTCCTTTTCGTAATTCTAAATTTTTACGCACTATATTTTGCTTCGCCGCATTTTCCTTTTGTTTTGCAATTAATTTTGTGTTATTAATTGCCTTCTTCGCGGTTTTCTTGGTTGTAATATTTGCTATTAATGCCTTTTTAATCGAGTTGAAGTTATACGTATTCGCGTTTAATTTAGATAAATATGCGGGTCCGTTAATGGAAATTCCACCCGCCCTTTGAACCAATGATTGTATGACCTTTTTATCTTGAATACGTTTTTGTTGTTTCGATTTTTTTGCTTCTTCAACCTTTCGCACTGCTTCTTCTTTTGCCTTTCGAGCTTCGTTAGCGGCTTTTTGTGCTTCTAATTGACTTTGTTCATTAAAATACATTTGGTTTTCCATCGCTTTACGTCTAGCTTCGTCTTCCTTTCGTTTAGCTTCTCCAGCTGCCTTCTTTGCATTTTCTTGTTGCTTTTTGAGTTCATTTGCAGCATTTTTTCTACTTTTGATATTAGCTAATTTATTATCGATTTGTTGTTTAACGGCGTTATAACTTTGACCCTGATTGAATAATCCGATATAATACGTCGTGTTAATAGAATTCGATGTTTTGAGTAACTGTTCTAATTGTTGGCGCTCCGCTCTCTTTTTCTCTGCTTCGGCTGCTTTCTTTGTTTTTGCAGTGACTTTATTTGTAATTTCCTTAGTAATTTTTCCTTTTATGATATTGAACGTATCTGGATTTTTGTTAAACTGTTGAAGGTAATTAGCCTTTCTCGCGTTATTTAATTTGATATTCGCGTTACCATTCTTACTGCTAAGTATTTGAGTTAAGATTTGGAGTTTACGTTGTTTAATTTCCTTTTGTTCTTTTAATTTTTCTTCTTCAGCGAGTCTTTGTTTCTTAGCAGTTTGTTTATTTTGGATACTCTTGATCGCATTAGCTTTTACGCGGTTAAAGTTACCACCACTGTTGAACGCCTTAAGGTGTTTATCTTTTGTCACGTTATTTAATTTAATATTTGCGTTATTATTTTTACTATTAAGTATTTGTTTTAGAGTAGTTCTTTTTTGTTTCCTATTATTTTCTTTACTTTTCGAATTTTTCCTATTCGCGAAGTATTGGGATACTTTACCTTTTACGACACCAAGTGGTACACCCGTATTGAAACTTTTAAGAAACTCATCCTTTTTCACCGTACTCATTTTAACTCTGTTATTTGAATTTTCACTATTAATAAATTGTTGTAACTCATTTCGTTGTCGCGCTTTCTCATTTCGAGCCTCTTGTTTTTTCTGTTCTTCTTCGTTCTTTTTTCTCTGCGCTTCGGTGGCTGCTTCTTCGTTCTTTATTCTTTTCGCTTCAGCTTTCCTTTCATCGTTTTCTTCTCTTTTTCGTTTTATCTCTTCGGCATCTCTAGCTTCTTCTTCTTTTTTTATTCTTTTCGCTTCAGCTTTTCTTTCATCGTTTTCTTCTTTTTTTCTTTTTTTCTCTTCAGCTGCCTCGTTAGCAGCTTTTTCTTGATTAGATACTAAGTTAATACTCGATTTAACGGTATTTACATTCGCACCTTTATTGATTTGAGCAAGCGCTCCCTTTTTAATCTTCTTAGGGTTTTTCAAACCTTTAGAGTTAACGTACATGTTAATGTTAGTCTTTTTCGCTTCAATTTCATTTCTCAATGCTAATTGTTTTTTCATTGTATTTATGGCACTTTTAACCGAATTTATATTTTTGTACATGACATTACCGTTTGTGTTGTATAAGAAACCCTTAATTTTTTGTTTTCTACCGGTGGCGTAATTGTTAAGAATAGCCTTTACGTTAGCGTTATTTTTGAGATTATTGTTACTGTTTAAGAGTACACTTATTTCCTGGACCCTTTTATTCATTTCCTCTTTATTTTTAATTTCAGTTTGTTTATTCATTATGGCTTTCTTAATTTCCACTATGGGTTTGCCCCTATTCAAATTCACAAAATACGTATTTTTATTGGGTACATTTTTATTGTTAAGAAATTGTGTGAGTGCGTTTTTATTAGCTTGTTTCTGTCTTTCTTGGGTTACTATTTTTCCTATTTCAGATTTAAGATTTTCTATTGGTTCACCCTTCGTCAAACGGTTACGGTACGCGTTTTTATTAACATTTTTGTTTTCCAGATATGTATTGAACGCGATCACATTTTCAGTAGATTTTCTTTGTTGTGTTATATCAGTTTCTATTTGTTTTTTAACTTTATTAACATTTGTACCATTATTCAACATTTTCAAATAAGTAGTTTTGGAATTATTACTCACATTTTTGTTTTTAAGATAGTTCGTTATTGTGTTTCTGTTAGTATTGAGTTTGGATTTTGGTACGTTTGGTAGGTTTGGCTTATTTACTGGTTTATTTGGTACGTTTGGTACATTTACTGGTTTATTTGGTACGTTTGGTACATTTACTGGTTTTTCCAATTGTTGTTTAATCATATTTATAACCGCATCGACGTTTGACCCGTTTCTTACTTTACCTTCATATAAGGCTTTTCGACCATTATTTATATTTTTGTTTTGGAGGAAATTTCTGAGTTTTTTCAGATTTGTATTAACTTTTGTATTTTGACCTCGAATAACCATTTTAGGATTTTTACCCCTTAAGGTCGACAATATCCGTGAAATATCACCAGTTTTACTGTTACCCGATGTTACGTATTTTTCACGCACCTCGTTAATTACATTCTTAGCTGCAGGGTTATTATAAAGGTTACCGAACCCATTTTTTTGACTATTTCGATTTAACCATAACGATATAGGATCCTGTTTATTGTTAACCAATTTTTGTCTATTTTCTTTGGTAGGAGGTAAACTGTTAGGTCCATCTTGTACTGGCGCGTTTGGCGTGTTTGGTGCGTTTGGCGCGTTATTATTGGGACCATCACCTGATAAAACGATCTGACCTTTTCGTGATGGTCTCGTTATACCAATATTATTGTTATTTTCTAATTCGTTTGTGTTACCCGTGTTTACATTTCCTGTATATTTATCCTTACCTCGTCTGAATAACCTTTTAAAATCAGCATAACCCGTTTCAATTTTACCTTGTGCGCGTAACTTAGTATACGCATTTTCTGGTGTGTTTAGGTAAAACTTACGTTTATTAGCCTTGTATGCAGATAATTGATTATTAGATAAAGTGGAATTACCTTTACTGTGATACTTTTCGTATAAAGATATTTTACCTCTATTAACCTGTTTTGAATTATTATAAATATTTGTTTTACTCGTTGTATTATTTTCTTTATTCTCACGGGTAGGTCTCGTGATACCGTTTTGGATATTTTCACGTCTTACATTAACGTTATTTATCCTGTTAACGTCATTACCAAATGGTACGTTATTATTAGTAGACGTATTTACATTAAACTTCTTAATCTTTTTAGATTGTAAGGATCTAAGTTTAACTGGTTCTAATATATTCATGGAATGTAAACGTCTACTAATTATACCAATTAATTCCTGTTTAGTGAGTTTGGTATCGGCATGTCGCGATACACCCACTTTTTTAGCAATTCGACGTATAGACGAAACTTTTGTAGTAGAATTAAAAAGTTTATCAAAATCTATTCGTGATAACGGTGATTTTCTATCTAATAGAAATGTTCTATCCGAGCTCAAAATGAGAGGTGGTAAAGGTAATTTACCATCCTGGGTTGTTGAGTACACGTTACATATTTGTTTCCTTGACAATTTCAAATCCTGTCCCGTGTTCTGTTTGATCAACGATTTAAGGTTTTTAAAATCTATTCCTGGATCGCACGCGTCCATATTGTTATAAACCAACAAAAAAGTTTATAACAATAATTATTACTATACTTGCATCCCTTTTAGATAAAGTTTCATTTTCTCTTCATATGTCATGTTGAAATCAAAAACATCGGCCTGTCCAACATCTATATCGACAACTTTACAGTTTTTTAATACATTCTCCTGTCTATTATTGAGTGTAGATGATATCAGTGCTTCCGCAAACTGTCTGGGACTTTTTATATCTTCTATAAATTCCGATTCCATTTTCATACGAATACAAAGGATCTTTTCACCTCGTTTATGTAGAAACGGTGCCGAAGGTAAAGTTTCTACGGTACCTCCATCTACGTATATTAAACCTTGGTATCTATACGATGAAAATATAAAAGGAACTGCTATACTCATACAAATCGCATCTATAACTTTCATATCGGGGTGTGAATCTTTAGAAAAATAAACTGTTTTAGATGTATTTACACAAAATGCAGAAATGTATATTTTTTTATCTATTTCCGAAAATGTCGGATCTGATTCGAAAATGTCTATAAACTTATGACGTATAGGTTCCAAATCAATTAAACCGTATTTATTCATAAAACACTTTAAATTGAGTTTAACTAAATTTTTACCCTGTAATTCGGCTAATTTATATAATATTTCATCTATGGTGAATCCTAGAGCTAAAAATACAACTAATATAGCACCGGCTGATGCACCCGAATATTCTTTTATATTATATAATGATTTTTCAATTGTTTTTAAGTATCCTAACATAGAAAACCCTCCCATAGCACCTGGACCTATAACAAGATATTCCATCTCTTTACGATCACTTAATAGTATTGAGGAAATTGCTTTCTTAAAAGAGCGAACACGAGTGCGAATACGACTGTGTGCACAACGGCCGAAGACATACTTGTTTGACCGGACATGAAGAGACCCTTCGACCCTGGTGGAATACTCAAGAGAATACCTGGACTGAGTAGAACGAAGAGCATTGTCGTTACAATAAGGTCTGTCTTTGTAAGAACGAGACCCATTGCCTTGGAAATAAGAGAAAATGCGAGGAAGAACACAAGAGCGTGAAAGAGAACCGCGGTTTGGCCTGTGAGTCCGTCTCTGAACGCAATTTTCGAACCATTTGTTCTGAGAAGAATACCGGGACTGAGTGCTAAAAAAAGAGAGGCTGGGAGTACGACTTTTTGTGATGTGATATCGGGTATCATGTTTGTATATGTTATAATTACAATTTAATCTAAGACCCATATTCTGAGTTATAAAAGCAAAATTCGACAAATTCGTCATAATTTGCAAATTTTAAAATACGATGTGACATTGCCGCATCGTATAGATACTGTTGAAGTATCCCCCACATATAACGAAGATGTTCATGGTGATATTCTTCCCAATCGTTTATATGTAAAGGTTCATTATCCTGTGTTTCGTTTTCATTATCACTATAATCAGCTTCATTACCATTAAAAGAGTCGTAGACGTACTGACTCCAAACCATATTTATATTTTTTATTCTTGTTTTTTATCCCTGATCCCTGTTAATGAGAGTGCGGTTGATTCCTTTGTTGGTAAGTTTTCTAGTATAACCTTTAAGCAACTTTCTGCACGATCTTGGTTCCCTTCAAAATATGTTGTGAGGCCTTCCTTGACTGAGGTTTTATTTAAACCTTGTTTCCTGGAACTTTTCTTAACTGAAATTTTACCCTTTTTAAGGTTGATAACATCCAATCCGTTATCTGTCATATGTTTTTTAACCTGCATTTTAAGTGATTTTTCGGCCTGTACTAGAATTTTAATATCATCTCGGGCTTCTGTAATTTGCTTGTTGAGTTCAACCAATTTAGAGACGCTGCTTGAAAGTTCTTCTGAAGGATTTTCAGACATTGTTATTTGTAATATAATTTACATGCGCATTTTCTTTAAATATATAATTAGCACAATGGGCGTCGCATACCATCTGGTGCGATAGTGGAGTTGTTCCACACGAATGGTTCCTTTGCGTTTGGTGGGTCGGCACGAATTTGTTGGTTCGCGTTTCTAAGGGCACCACCAACAGTTTCTGGGAAACCGATTTGGGCACGTGGTTCGAGGAAGTTTTGTCCGGCGAGAATATCTTCTGGTGCAAATTCACCAAAATCTTCTTGCGACGCAACTTCTTTTGGGAGGAGAGAAGAGGCCAAGCCTGTACCCGCTTTCATTTCACATCTAGCTGGACCATTTTTGACTTCTGGGGAGGCACCGACTGGGGAGCCTTGTTCTGTCGATGAGTATGTAGATCTTGGTTGTGTGTAGATCATAAAAAGTACAGCAGCGATAACAATCGCGAGAACAATTTTCTTTGGCGAAATTCTATTAAACTTCATCTTTATATATACTAAATAAATTTATTTTATTTTGAGATGTCATCTTCAAACATGTATTGGTCTGGGTATGCTTCAATTTCTGGTTCGGTTGGTTCTGGGGTAATTTCTTCTTCATGGATTTTAACCTGGACAAGGTTCCACGATGGACCGAATGCCTTTTTAGCAAACCAAATTCCTCCAAATTCTACAAAAATGGAACACGTCATTCCTGACACAAGTTTTTCAAAATCAATCGCCTGTTTTTCAGAATCGAAAATACGAGTCGCTTCAATTTTATCCGTAGAAATGTCACCTTCTCTCGTGTAAGCACCATGTATAGTCTTCTCCGAAAGCTGTTTACCGAACCACTCTTTACTGTTTTCTAAAGCAGATTGTGTATTAGAATCATGAATAGTCGCGAGCTTCGCCTGGTTATCTTCACTCGTTACTTCAAAGGATACTTCACCGGAGTCTACATCCACATCTGATACTACGACATTTGAGAGTTGTACGAAACATCTTTTATTGTCATCATTTAGTGCTTTAACATGGTACATACCATCTTCGTCTTTAGTTGGGGTGTTATAAATCATTTATATGTTACATTGGTCTCATTTCTTTAAACCAATAAACGGTATCATCGCGGATCCCTCTAGAATTGGTTTTGGTACCCATTGGTCACGTGTTGGTTTAAATCCGTATAACGTTTCTTCCATTCGTATGTTATTTATTTTTGTTGGTAAGGGTTTTGGTTTATTTGGTCTGAAATTCATTTCGTTACGTATATAGTTTTGGTTTGGATTTGGTCTCCAAGCCATCTTTTCGAGGTTAAAAACTTGATTAGATTGAGTTCGTAAATAGTTTGGCGGTGTTTTCATTTCATTATGATTTGATTTTAACCCGTAAAATATATCTTTACTCAATTTTGGTTTAGAAGGTGTTGTTGTTGATAATTGGTATTTTTTTGGTTTAACTTCAGATGCCTTTTTCATTACACTTGGTCCCACTTTCGTGTACGTTCGGAACGTGTGTGCGGGTTTACCGAGTTTAATACCAACCTTCTTTGCGATAGTATCCATTGAATCTGTACTTAAAATCTTCTTTTTTGTCATTTTCCGTGCGAGTAAAATCATACGTTTTCGATCTTTATCTCTTTTGGATGCCTGTCGTAGACCTATTTTTTGCATCATGTATATATCATCTATAAGATACTGTTTGGTTGGAATTTGTAAATATTTAAATGTTTTTTGATAAGCAATGTTCCTATTTTGATTTGCGTATGTCATTTGTATTTTTCGGGTAAGATTTGCTTTTGAGACGTTATAACCAAGTTGTTTAGGCCGCATGAAAGCGATATCAAGAATACCACCAAAATTCGTGTCTTTGAGTTCACCCTTTTTTGTGTCGAATAAACGAAACTTCATATCTAATGTAAATAATTCAACGTCTATGAGTACATTAGTCGCATCTTTTATATTTTTACGTTTAGGTATTAACGAGTACCTTCGTGTAACGTGGTATCCCTTAGATCCTTTACCTGAAGCCGAAGATAATCCTATATATTTCGTAATTTTATGAGCCCAATTCGTTCTATATGCTGCATTTTTCAAGTTAATATTTGTCAGACTTTTCACAGTTTCAAAGGTTTGCGTAGTTTCTCGTAGAACTGTATTTATAAGTTTATAATTGTCACGCGATGCTATTTCTCCAAGTCTATTCCATAGCAGAAGTTTAATGGCTTGTAATTTTCCGAAATACTTATTATCGGGTTTCATTTTAGGTACAAATTTCGTATCAATATCAGATGTTACCATTCTATCTTCGGGGTCTAAATAGAAGTTTACAGCTTCACCGCCACTAATGATTAAATCACCCATGGGTTTGAGAAATTTTGAAAGATCTTCTATAATATCGTGTAATAACGGTCGTATCGATTCCGTAACGAGTACCTTTGCAGCTTCTTCGAACGTTTCGTTTGGGTAAAGTTTTTGTACCCGAGTTCTGAACTTTTTCACATTTTCTCTCGAGTATTCAGAAATGTATTTATAAAGCGTTTTATCACCAAAACACACTTTTTTCTTTACCCAATCCTCTAACGTTTTATTGGAAAAATCGTTAAATAAATAAAAGTAATTTTTAGGTAACCTTTTAACATTCTTTGTTGGTAAATTATCACCATTTTTCAAAGGTTTATTCTTCGCAGTTGGTTTCTTAGTTACCATTATTATATTGTCTATATAATAATATGGATTGTCAGCACGAAAATAATAAATGTGATGAGATATTTGGTGAGTGTAGATGTTATGCTGACGTTGGTACATCTAATCCACTTGCACAACAAAGGTGTGGTATTCGTAAAAATGGGTACATAATACCGTGTAAATCGGGGTGTTGTGATGGTGGGTGCCCTGGTCAATGTATTGGTACTGAATCTAGACAACCTTACTCATACGGTCACTTCAATTACCCAGTTGAAATTGATATGGGAGGTTTTTTTAAGACATCCCTTATAATTGCTACAATACTTGTCATTTTCAGTACAATAATTGTATACAGGAAACGTACTTAAAGATATATGTAATATATACAGTATATAAAATGTCCATTGAAACTGTCCTCGAAGAAATTACTGCCTTGCGTTCTGATATCAAATCACTTTCTAAAATCGTTAGAAAGATTAAGACCAAACAAGATGACCCAGATGGTGAAAAGGCCGCCGCTCGTGCCTTGAACAATGGGTTTAACCGTAAACAAGTCATCTCTGAAGAACTTCGTAGTTTTTTGAATCTCCCAGAAGGAGAACTTGTGTCTCGAAGCACTGTTACTCGTTCTATTAATAAGTACGTGACCGAAAATAGTTTGAAACACCCGGATAATGGACGCCTTCTCATGCTCGACGATAAGCTTAAGAGTCTTCTCAAACCACCTGCAGATGTACAAATTACATTTTTGAATTTGCAAAAGTATTTGAGTCCACATTATACCCGCGTAGAAAGCGAGAAAAAGTAACTTAAGTTACGTAAAAACTAACTTAAAAAATATAAACATATAATATAAAAACATGATCATAGACAGATCGTCTATCGAAAACCTTGTTGGTACAAAGATATCTAATATAGATTTGTACCAAAAAGCATTTACACACAAATCTGCGTTAAAAGAAAACGAAAATCTAGACGGATCGTTCGAAACTTTAGAGTTTATAGGCGATTCTGTGTTAGGTTTTGTTATAACTAAATACCTGTTTGATAGGTATGAGAATAAACAAGAAGGGTTTCTTACAAAAGCTCGTACAAAACTTGTAAGAGGTGAAACACTTGCAAATATTGCAACTAAACTTGAACTTTATAAATGGGTTCAAATGGACGAAAAGGGTATGCGTAATCAATGGAATAAGAACCCTAAGATCCTTGAAGATGTTTTTGAATCGGTTGTCGGTGCCATATACATGGATCTCGGTTTACTTCACGCAAAACAGTTCATATTGAATATATACACTAACCCAGAATACGTCAACTTGAATTCTATAATGATAGATGACAATTTTAAAGATCATCTTATGAGATATTCTCAAACAAACAACTTTAATTTACCCGAATATAGAGTTGTGTCTCATGAAAATGGTATCTTCTGTATAGATGTTTATGTAAATAACATGTTTTTGGGTAGAGGTCACGCTAAAAATAAAAAACAGGCGGAACAACACGCCGCTAAAAGATTTTTCTACCCACCTCCCCCACCACCGGGTCCTCCACCACAAGGTCCTTCCGTATATATTGGATGTCCTCCACCACCACCGGGTCCGCCTTTACCCCCATCAATGTAATGGTACTTAAACAATAAAGTATAATATTACCTATAAAATGTTAAAACCTTGTTTAATTATTGCTGGTGGTATAGTTGGTATAGTTATTGGTATAAAAATACTTTTTTGGGTCGATCGTTTAGATGACTCGCCACCATCATCACCAACGTGTAACAAATTAAAAGACAATATTTCTGAATTAAATTCATCATCGGATGATGAAACAGTCACTGTAAAAAGAACACTAACTTCTCGTATGGGTGTTTATGAAAAAAAAGAAGTTATAATTAGACAAAAATTATCACATATGAAAAAGCAAGACCTTATCGATGAATGTATACATAGGAACATTGCGTGCATGGGTACTGTACGTGTTTTACGTGAACGATTACGTGTTGCACGTGGCGAAGAAAAGGCTTAAAAGTTATCAGAGTAAGTAATTTAATAACATGCACCCAAATGTACAAAAATGGTTAGATTTTGAGTATGCGCCCCAAAAATCACAAGAATGGTTAGACCTTCGAATGGGTATGCTCACAGCGAGTGATGCTGCGTCGGCTATAGGTGTTAATAAATACGAAACACCACATCAACTTCTTCTAAAAAAATGCGGTAAAGGACCTGTATTTACAGGTAATGAAGCAACCAGGCATGGTGAAAAATACGAAGACGAGGCACGTATACTTTATGAACAAAGACATAACGAAGTTGTTCATGAATTAGGACTATGTCCTCATCCAAATTATTTGTTTTTAGGCGGGAGTCCAGACGGTGTGAGTGAATCAGGTAAGTTAGTTGAAATAAAGTGTCCAATGATGCGAGCAATAGATGATAGTGTACCCGAACATTACATGCCACAATTACAATTGTGTATGGACATTTTAGACTTAGAGGAGGCTGATTTTATTCAGTATAAACCAGAAGCATTGACTTGGCCAAAACCAAGTGAATTTATAGTAACAAACGTAAAACGCGACCGAGACTGGTTTGCTAAGTACATGCCTATAATGCGTGATTTTTGGGACAAGGTCATATACCACAGGGAACACGGTATCGATGATCCACCACCTAAAAAAACCCGTAAGAAAAAAGAATTAATAAGACCAGAGTGTACTATAGAAACAGATTCGGACGACGATTATTATGACGAGTCATGATAAATGAACAAGACTGTATTATACAGCACAATATCTGTCACACTTATTATTACATTAGTATACGGTTATATGTACTCTAAAATGAAAGAAGATTTTGGGTTTACAGACGATCCTCTCGATCCGTATTATTTTTCACTCATGACGATGAGTACAGTCGGTTACGGTGACTTTTCACCAAAAACACAACGCGCGAAGGCACTTGTAATGACACATCATACAGTTATATTAACAGAAATTGCCGCTATAATTAGTCAAGTAATTTCGAAATAAAATATAATTTATTTAATTAATTTCATGTTCAAATTTATCAGAATTCGAAGATGAAAAAAATGTCAGGGTATAATAAATGCAAACATTCGGATCAAGAGCTGAAGTGTTTCACGGAACTGCGCTTAAAACAACTGGTGGTCTCGAAAAGAAGGATCTCATCCAAGATAAATACGGTTCGATCGTTAGTAAAGCAGCGAGAGAATCTGCTCTCAAACGCATGAAAAGAGAGGGTAAAAAGGCACTCGTCAAAGTTTTCAAACCAAAAAAGAAAGGGTTCGGTCTCCAACCAAAAGAGGGTACAAAAAAATATAAAACACTTGTTAAGAAAATGTTGTAATAGAGTAAGTAATAACAATGACACTCGCTAAGTGGAATGAATCCATACGGATCGCTAAAATTAAAATGGGTTTAGACCCAAAATCGTACATCATGATAAAAGGCAAACTCCTCAGAGAGGCACAGGCCATTTATCAAATGTTGATACTAAATGAAAAATTATAAAACAAATTGGAACCCCTTAAGTCTCTGTGGCTCATAAACCACGAGCGAGTTAAGTTTCCATGAAACCCCGAACTTTTTATTCAAGAAGTAGACACTCACCATTTCAACAATAGCCGTCCCCGAATTTCTAGAGTATAGACCATTTCTAATTTCATCGTACAAAGGTTTCTTTTCTTCATCGTAAACGTGTGGTTTAACCTTATCATCAATAGTGGAATCAACTTTAACGCGAAACTTTGGTTCACGATCGGGTGATTCCTTGATATTGGAGAAGAACATTGGTTTTAGTTCATCAACACTCATTGGTTTACCAAAAATGTCTTCACTTTGGTCAGAAACGGTTTGAATAACTTTATTTTCAACTTCACGCATACACTCGTAGAAATTCTTAACAAAGTTACCATCTTCATCCCATCCTTTCATAGCAAAGTCAATGTTATACTTTGTCGGTCCAACTTCGGGTGTAAACCCTGAAATACCGAACGGCATGTACATGCGTGGAAAAATGATTTTCATTGGCTTATCTTCGATATTACATAACGAAATCTTTCGGCCATCGTAGTTGGCAATTTTCAGGGTATCTTTAGCGTTTATAAACTTTGCCATTATTCTATAAATGTATATGTAATGTAAACTTTAAGTACTATAATAACGAATCTCACTTCTTATTTTTTTATTTTTATTTTTATTTTTTTCTAATTTTTTCCTAAAATTATTAATAGTTTTTTCAACTTTATTACGTCGGTTTTTTAAATCGTCTACCATTTTAGTCGCGTTATTAAATCTTTTAGTTCTTTGTTGACTGGTAAGTTTATCAAAATTAGTTTTATTAACTCTTACGGACCTGTATAAATTGGTAAGTTCTTTTTGTATTTTTGCCAATTTACTAATATCACTTTGTATTCTAATTTGTTCAACTATTAAATCCGCTAGTTCACCCTGTTTTCTTGACCGTACGCTTGTTATACCAATATTATTTACATTCACGAAATTACTGATACCCATTTCTATATACTGAGATTACTTATTGGGCGATTTTTTTGGAGTACTTTGTTTTCTGGGTTTTTTAGGTTTATTAGGTATTGGTTTAATATATCCCAATTGTTTCATCATATTGTTTACATTGAAATGTTCATTTATTCTCTTGAAAAAACTGTTTCCATAAGTTTTTGTTTTTTTAGACGTTGCGGTTGATGTTGTGTTACTGTTACTATTATTATTTTGTCTCGATCGTTTTAACATTTATATAGTCTGATATTTTATATACCATAAAGTAATGAACTGGCTAAGACTCAAAATCATAGAGATACATGTTTCGTATATGATAATGAGGTACAATTTTAAAATGTTGTTATATAAAAATGCCAGACGATAAAACTAAAAAATCCATTAAGAAAAAGATCACAAATACGGTTAAGAAAGCTGTCAAGAAAGTGAAAGGTGCGCCTAAACGAGCAACATGGAAATTGAAAAAGGCGCTTGCAAATAAACAAGCGATAAATTATGAAACGAAGTTGGGAAACCCTTTACATTTAGTAAGAGCGAGCCTTGGTTATAGAAATAATACTACTGCAAAAAACCAAGAAACTGAAATGTTATACCGTCTCGCTAAAATGAACTTAAACAATTTAAATCGAGGTGGTCTTCAAAATTTTAGACGTAAACCTAAAGAAAAAAATATGGAATTAACGGGGTATAATTATTATAATTTGTCTAGATACAGAGATAGTCACGACAAAATAAATACTGTAAGTATACCTAAAAAGAAACGAGATGCATTGAGAAAAAAACTCGAAACAAAATTAAAAACGAGAGAAAAAGAACTCGATAAAATAAATGTTAATGCTTGGGTAAAAGCTGCTCGAAATAGAGCGAATATCGAGAAAAGAAAAGTTTCAGCTATTAAATCTATTAATTCTTTACCGAAAAACATGCAAGAAGTGATTAAACAAAAATACAAAGAAGGTGAATTTAAAAATATAAATAATATATTAGCTGAAAAAAATACAAACAAATTATTTATACATGGACACCCTAACGCATCTAAAAAATTAAAATCTCTTATGTTTAAAGAAATTCAAGCTAAAAGACCAAATTTACCAAATTTACCAGCTAAAATTAAAAAAGAAATATTTAAACGTTCTCTTACTAATAATGAAAAAAATATATATAATAGTAACAAAAAAAGGAAAAACTCACCTAAATATATGTATAATCACACAACTGCCAAGACACCGTTCCAACGGAGTATTATTACGCGGAACACATAGAACACTCCGCTTCTAAACTAAACTGGATCGGGCGCGATTTTGCTTTACTTCTAAGGTAATACATGCCTGTTTTCAAACCCTGTTTCCACGCGTACATGTGCATAGACGAAAGTTTTGAAACCGTCGGACTCTCGACGAATAAGTTCATACTTTGACTTTGGTCTATATATACACCTCTATCGGCAGCCATATCAATGATTGTTTTTTGACTCATTTCCCATACCGTTTTATATAGTTCTTTGAGATCATCGGGAATATCAATAATGTTTTGAACGGACCCGTTTGCTTTAACCATAAGATCTTTCATTTCTTTTGACCAGAGCCCGATTTTCTTTAAATCGTTCACCAAATGTTTGTTTACGACGACGAATTCACCCGCAAGGGTTCTTCTCAAATAAATATTTGTTGTATATGGTTCGAAACACTCGTTGTTCCCTAAAATCTGGGATGTCGAGGCTGTAGGCATAGGTGCGAGTAAGAGACTGTTTCTCGTACCCTTTTTAACGAGTTTACGCATAGCATTCCAATCGTATCGACCACTGAATTGTGGTTCGCGATCCCACATATCGAATTGAAGAATACCTTTACTGAACGGTGACCCCTTAAACGTTTCGTATGTCCCATACATTTCAGCAAGCTCACACGATGATTCGAGAGACGCGTGGTATATTGTTTCGAAAATATCGCGGTTAAGTTTTTTAGAATCATCTGACCCAAACGTCATTCTAAGCATAATAAAAACGTCGGCAAGGCCTTGAACACCAATACCGATTGGACGATGACGCATATTTGAACGTTTCCCGTTTTCGGTCGGGTAAAAGTTTTTATCGATAACCTTGTTTAGGTTTCGCGTAACCATTTTAGTAACGCGGTGTAACTCTTCATGGTTAAACTCCATATTTTCGACGTCGACGTATTTTGGTAACGCAATAGATGCGAGATTACATACCGCCGTTTCTTTATTATCGGTATACTCTAAAATTTCAGTACACAAATTCGACGATTTAATCGTACCAATATGTTTATGGTTTGACTTTTCGTTACACGCGTCTTTGTAAAGCATATACGGTGTTCCCGTTTCACATTGTGATTTAATAATCGCTTTCCAAACTTCTACCGCAGGCATTGTTTTTGTTGCGATCCCTTCACTTTCGTACTTTTCATAAAGATCTTCAAATTCTTTACCGTAAACATCCGATAAACCTTTTGCAGTATCTGGACAAAACAAGGACCAATTACCGTTAGATTCGACTCGTTTCATAAATAGATCGGGTATCCACATAGCTGAGAAGAGATCACGACACCGGGCTTCCTCATCACCTTGGTTTAATCGTATTTCGAGAAAATCCATAATATCGGCGTGCCATGGTTCGAGATACACTGCTATAGACCCTTTTCTTCTACCTGCTTGATTTACATACCTTGCGGTCATGTTATAAACACGTAACATAGGGATAATACCATCAGATGTACCGTTCGTACCACGGATATGCGACTTGTTTGATCGAACATCATGTATATGTAACCCTATACCACCAGCCCACTTACTTATACGAGCACACTCTTTCACTGTATCATAAATACCGTCGATACTGTCCTCTTTGTTTGCAATTAGGAAACACGACGACATTTGTGGCCTGTGTGTTCCCGCATTAAACAAAGTCGGTGTTGCGTGAATGAATAACCCACGTGATAAAGCATCATACGTTTCGAGAACATGGTCTATATCGTGACCATGGATACCGATAGCTACACGCATGTATAGGTATTGTGGCGTTTCGATAATATCACCATCAATTTTTTGAAGGTAACCCTTTTCTAATGTTTTTAGACCAAAATACCCAAAATCGAAGTCACGGTCTGGTAAAATATTTTCCTTAACTTTGGAAGAAACTTCTAAAACCTCGTGTGTAATGATACCTGCTTTATGGAGTTTACGCATGGCGATGTTAAAATTATTTGCTGCACGTTTTTGTATATTACTGGCAACAATACGAGTTGCTAAAATTTCATAGTCTGGATCTACTGTAATCATACCAATGCACACTTCAGACGAAAGTGTATCAATTTCATGAGTTTTGATTTCGTCATACATGGATGAAAATACCTGTTGTGCTACCATTGTTACGTCTACATTTTCTGAAAGTTCGTTTGTAAGCTTTGAAATCCTGTTGGTGACCTTGTTAAACTTTACGTCTTCAACACGACCGGATCGTTTTATAACTCTCATCTATTAAATCTATTAATAACTAATTTTTTATATTACTTTTTAGTAATGCACTTAAAATCTTCACTTCTCACAGTTGTTGGTCCTTTAGTTTCGGCTAAACGATTGGGCTGGAGTAAAGAGGAATTTACATAAAATTTACCATTTGGGTCGCCAACTTTGGCAACTGGTGCGTATGAACCCACGAAGCAAGTTGGTGGTTCACATGGGGGCTGTTCATAATTGCATGCTTTTGTATTGTATGCTTGATCAAAATCGGCGGCGACTAACATTTATATTTACCAATAATTTTTTTCCAGGCGTATATTAAATGTGCGACGCTCTTCACATAAATTCCCTGAAACAATGTCCAACACCATTGAACACATTATTCTTTTCTGAATTCAACATGAATCTTCTTCAACGTGGTATCCGTCAGGATTTCAAAAATAAAACTGGTATCTCCATAGATAAACAAAACCAGAACGATTTGTATAGTATAATGCGTGTCGTTTTCATTAACAACTCTGGTGATCATAACGCAAATGTACAGGAACAAGTGCGATACATGAACAGTATTGTCATTAAAACAACTTCTAGCCAAGTTCAAACTGGGGTCTCTCAACTTATGGGTTACTTACGAGACACTGAAAGTAATGCAAAACCAAACGATTTACCAGTAAGTACATCAAATTACGGTAAAAAGTTTGGTAAGAATGATAAAATTGGTTTGTAATTTTATTCACCACCCGTTATAGCTGTATCGATTGGATCCGGTTTCATAACGGGCGTTTTTATATCAGGCGTTTCATTTACGGGTACAGATTTTGTAACCGTGGATTTCGTAACACTATTTTTGGACGTATAATATTTCCATCCAGCGAAAGCAAGTATGACAATCAAAGCTATAATAATAATCTTAGTAGACGTTTTCATTATACATAACGTTTAGAATTTTTTAAATAAATATATTCCTCAATAGTAGTAAATATGAGTCACTTGATGCTCAACGATAAAAATGATATGGATGATATAAATCCATTTACCACGCCTGATAATTTTTTTCCACCTGGGACGAGTAAACATACACTCGATTTCAAGAGATATATAGCGCCTGTACAGGAAGAACAGGAAGAATATATTAGCCCCGCATGTGATGTATTGTCTAAAGGTGTTGGTAGACCAGGTTATAGGTCAGACGAATGTAAACTATCTAGACCACTCGTACCAGGGAGGAATATAGATAGAGGTTTTACTATCAAAGAAAAAATTGAAATTAAAAATAGCGTTGAAACTGTTAATGATACAAAAATGTATACGAACTTACTTATTATCGCATTTCTTCTTCTATTAATTGCAATACTCTAAAAAGGCGTTGAAGCTTGTATTCGTTAGTCGTTGTGTTAACTATAGTAGGTAATGTCGTTAAACAAAACTCCCTAACCATACGTTTTTGCCACGAACACGTTACGTTTATAATAGGTGGTATAAATGTAGGATCAATTATTTTAACAGTATTCATAATACGAATAAGTGAATATATATTTCTATTCAAACACATTACATTATCCAATTGGACTAAAACACTTCGTCTTAATGTTTCAGTCGTTTTGATAACCATTGTATCTAGAAACTGTTCATATCGTAAAGATTTTTCGTTACCATCTGTCATATAATACGTATTTGAAGAACTTATTAAAGATGTTACAAATTTGTCTTTAAACTTTTCGTACCCAAACCCATCTATATACTTATCATAATTTATTTCAATTTCACATTGGTTATTCTCTACGTTTATAAACTGTCGTGCACGTTTTAAGAAGGATGTCATGTATATAAAATAGTATAAAGCAATGTCTTTAATATACAAATGCGTAATTATTAAACCATACCAAATTTCTTTATTGGTTTAAACTCAAGTCGTTTATTAAGGTCTTTTATTTGATCTTCCTTTTTTAAGTTTATACCTTTACATTCGTGTATTTCTAGAACTATACATCTGGAACAAAACCCCAAACCACAATATTTACAATCGATAGGAATCCCCTTTTTCTTACACTTAAAACAAGGCATATTAAAGTAAACCTAAGTTAACTTTAAGTAACATTTTTTTAAAGAGTAAATGCCGTCTTATAAAGGTGATTTCAATAGAACATATTCTTATCTGCTCACTTTAGATGAGTATAGAAAAAGAATACCCGTTGAGTTTAAACCATCATGGGTAAAACTTACGACAATAACAATGATTTCTAATTTTCAAAAACCTATCGATATGGCTGAAATGAAGAAACAGTTTAATTTGGATATAGAGAATGACAAATTCCAATTGTCGAGAAAGGGGAACGGTACTGATTCTAAGTTTGTAAAGTCTCCATGGGCCGCTAAAATTAAAGCGACAACGTTTTATAATCAGGTAACGTTAACATATAACGACTTGTATAGTACAAAATCGATAAAGATTTTCCCAAACGGGAGTGTACAGGTCGCAGGGTGTTCCGATCTCTTTGATTGTAGACGCGTAATAAAGCATATTGGATGTTATCTTGAAACAATTTTTAAAGATAAAACTTACATTCCACCGATGGAAGGTTATAAAGTGGTAATGATTAATTCAAATTTCAGTTTGAATTATAACATTAATCTTCGACTCATTTGTCAAGAGTTTAGTAAGTACCAGGATACATTTAAAGTTTCATTTGAACCCGATAGATACTCCGCGGTTAAAGTCAAATTCAAACCAGCCGAAGACATGAAAGAAATAACGACGAGTATTTTCGGTACAGGTAAAATCATAATTACGGGTGCACAAACTCTCAGGGAAATCGCGGATGCGTACCGTATCATAAACGATACTATAAACTGTATACCTAACGTCAGGGTATCACCATGCCCACAAGATAAAATCGAATTATTCGATGATTTTAACGGACATAAAATTGACAAATGTTTAAAATTTTTAAAATTAAAAGGGTATAATTCTTGGGAATATACAACAAAAAATAAACAAATTAATTTCTAATGTAATACTAATATATACAAAATGTCACAACGACTTGGTATGGCCGATGGCAGATGCTTCACAATAAATAGCTCATCTCAACTCTATAATAATTACGTCATGAAAGAAAACGGTATCTCGTATGAAGATAACTATTCTTTCAGAAAACTCCTTCAACAAAAAGGTCCAGAACTTTTGAAACCAACCCAGGCGCAACAAAAAGATCAGTGTGGGTCTTGTGACAAAGCACTTCTCAAAATGCCAAACATCTATTAAATTAATTAATTAATCGTATTTTTCATTTTTTTATATACGTAAACAATATAACATGGCTCTTTCCAAAAAAGGTAAAATGACGGGTCTTCTCGTATTATGTTTATGTGTAATTATAACATCATTCGTTTTAGCATATGGCAGCGGTAATGTACCAGGTACAACACCCTCGTTAAATAAAAAGACAAAGGCCTTAATACAGGCCATTGTAGATAGTGACGCCAAACCTTCCACATGTGAAAATTTAGCTAAATTCCTGTCCGAAAACGAAGACGCCGATATGGGTGAAATGACATTAAAAGAAACGAAAATTATTGATATAATATCTAAATCGCCAACCAACGTCTGTATAGGACGTGATATGGTCGATGAACACAAGGTAGTTTCTGACAGAATCCTTAATGCCACCGAAGGGTTCGATATAACGACAGATTGTGATGAATTGAAAATAATGAAAGAAAAAAGAATATCTGATGATACATCTTTACCAGTTTGGGTTTGGGACAAAGATAAAGATGAATTTATTGATGTAAAAGATTACATTAGTTCAGAGGAAGTTGAAACTTCGTGTACAAACGCATCTGTCGAAGAGATCGTAGACGATGCCGAGGAAATAGTTGATATTAATGCTCTCGAAACTGAACTCGCAACTGCGCAAGCTGATTTGACAACAGAGGAAGGAAAAGCATCCCCAGATACGGATAAAGTCACGACTCTGGGTACAACAATAACTGACTTGGAGACTCAAATTGCTGAAGCAATGGCCGCCGCCGCAGACACAGTAGAAGCCGCAACCGACGACACAGCCGAAGCCGAAGACACAGCCGAAGCCGCAGCCACCGATGATACAACCGCTAATGACATGAATGTATAAAAAAAATACATACCTATTATAAATGGAAATAGCTCTAGTTGCGTGTTGTATATCTAGTATGTGTTCAGTTTCCTCAGCAGCCGGTGCAGCTACTTTACCACTTGGTATGATACCGGGTACAAAACAATATTTTATGAAACAGTTTAAATTAGATACACTTAAACCTATATACGAAGATGTCAGAAAGAAAGGTTTTCGTAAAGAATGTGATGCTTTACGAGATTGGATTACCGAATACGATGAATACATGTCTTTCGAAGATTCACCCGAGTACCCAGATGATGACGTTAAATTTTGGACTATCAAGGGTCAAAAGACTGTAGAAGAAATATTAAAAGATGAAGAAATGGAAGATTGGCAGTATGTAGTCAAATTCTTTAGGGAAGGTGCAGAATGTAGAAAGGAAGTTAAGGACGATTTACAGAAAGTAAAAGTTGAATTTGGAAAAATGATAAAAGATGAATACCCAGATGATTATGATTTACAAAAGAGTTGTGATACTGTAGCATCTTTGGTAGGTGGACCAACGATAGAAGGAGCAAACCCAAAACTAGCTAAATATCACTGGGATGAAACATCTGATAAGTTTTTACAAAATGATTCTGTAAATGATAAAGAAAGAATATGGGAAGTATGTGGATGGTCAGATTCACCAGATGACGACGAAGATACTGATGATACAGAAGAAAATACACCAGATTCGACAGATGATACGGGAGAAAGTACGTAATAAAACGGTTAATAAATTCTTTAAGTCTTCTAGATAATGACTCAATGTGCCATATGTTTGAACGATGTTCGAGAAACAAGAAATAGTAAATCTATTAGATGTGGACATGTTTTTCATTCACATTGTATAGAAAACTGGAAAAAAAAGGGAAAAGTAACTTGTCCCGTATGTCGTAAAGTGTTCGATGGATCTAATTTTAGGGTTCAGATTACAGTACACAACGATTACGAAGCTACTTCAAATACGGTATGTCTTGAAAATGAACTAGTACTCGATGCTCTTGATTTGATATTCAATGTAGATCATGAAGATGATCTAACGAGCGTTCTTGATGACTTTGGGATGAGTATGACCGACTTTGATCCCTCTATCCTTAACACAGAATGAGCTACAATACTTCTTGTACGCTAACCCAGGGTAATTCCTAGATGCTTTTCTTGGATCGGTTATAGCTTTACCTTTAGCGTCTACTAGTAAAGGTGCAGTTGCCCAACCACGTTTGTGACTAAAAACGTTTGCTTTAAACTTTAAGAGTTTTCCTGGAACGCATTTACCAGCTTTTTTGATACGACTAATTGGTACACCAAAAAATTTGGATATACTTTCATACGTGTTACCGGTTTTTACTTTATAATTAACAACACCATGTTGTTTATAAAAATGGAAATCACCTTGTCTAAAATAATTTTTTTTATTACCAGGAGCTACAAACATCATTACTTTAAAGTGATTCGGTTTACACTTTGTAGAAGCATCAACTTTATAAACTTTTTTTGGGTTATCAGCAATAACGCGCTGAGGTAATCCTTTACAGTGTGTATACGAATGATTCAAATTACGTATACCCGCTCTTTCACCTGGAATACTTTTTTGCATTCTTAAACTTTCATAATCACCTACGGCATATGCATAACAATTGTTATTTCCTATACCAACAGTTCGCCCCCATAGACGTTGTGTGTACGTAGGTTCGGAACCACTCAGGGGGAGTGTCTTACTATTATTTATTGTTTTTGTGGTCCTCATTAATAACATGGTAGAAAATAAAATCTTATTAATAAGTAAAATGCTTAGAGATCTTGCCAACGCCAAAAAAATGAACGATGTTATAACGGAAATTCTCCTTTTCATCCTTGCTATCCTTATAAGTACATTTGTACTTCGATTTGCGTGGAACAAATCACTCGTCAAGCACATCACTGTACTTAAACCAATTAATACGTTCCTTGACGCGTTTATCCTTTCACTTTCAATTGCGGTTGCCCGTGGTATTTAAATTTCTTTATAACCCTTGACTTCTTCACCACTTGAACTTCTCATAACTGGGAATGCATCAATTCCATCGCAATTGCCTTTTTCGCAATCGATGAATTTGTGAGGTATACCTTTATTTTCTAAATACGCCAATTGTTTCTTTGTCCAACCGCACCACATTGCACCGTAGACTGTCCATTCAACTTTCTTTTGTTCAGTGTTCACAGATTCTTTGGGTTGAATCTTTGACTCCCCTGTGTGCGTGAGTATGTAAATATTTACAGCTAATAAAGTTAATACGGCAAACATGTTTATATACTTATTTTATATATTTTAATTTAATATCTTTACATATTTGAACGATCGTTTTATTTTTGGTATTTAACCCTAATTTATTTGCCATTTTTTCTATGTTTGATTTTTTATATGAAGTACACTTACGTCCATTAAGTCTTATATAACCCTTATCTGCCATAGAAATTTTAACTTCGGGTTTAGAAGGTGGCATTGTTGCGCGAATAACTGGTCTCCTGATAACCGATTTACTGTTCTTGGATGCAAGTTCGTTTCTAATCTGTTGCATTGTTTTTTTAACTTTACCACCACCGTGTTTAACAATTATAGCTTTTGGTTTATGTGAATTCCGCCTTCCTATTATAGTACTTATGTCAAGAGGAATAGACGCTTTTTTGTAAGGTAAAAAGAATCTATCATTAAACACCTGTTTAAAAGATGGTAATTGAGGATGTCCTAAAGGTGAAGACCGAAGACGGAAATCTTTTATTTTACTCGATTCTTTACCTAAATATTCTGCTGGAAGAATTCTATCTATAAATTGAAGTGCTTCTTCTCCACTTTTCAGACCAAAAATTTTTATTTCCTGCCTAACAGCGTTCAAAAAATAATGAACATCATACATTCGATGCGATTCCCTGTATATACCATAATTAGACTTATAAAAGAGTTTTGGATCATTATCAACTTCTGAATTTTTGATACCTTTAATAGTTGAAAATCCAAAGTCGGATATCAGTGTCTGAATACCTATATCGTGAACTTTTAAAGTGGAATTATACACTTTTAATATTTTAACTCGCGAAGGACTCTTATTATTTATCAATATGTTATCACAATGTAGATCATGATGTCTAAAAGTTGGATATTTATTTTGTATTTTATAAAGACTGTGTAAAATTTGAGTTATTACGGTTCTAAAGTGTATCGGTAATAACTTTTTTTTATTACTTTCAAAAAACGACTTTAGGGTACCATTATTTGCATATTCTGTATACATAAACATCAAATTATCACATTTTTCTATAGCGTATGGTTTTATACAACCGTATAGATGTAAACGTTTACCTATTTTATATTCATGGTTGATATCTTCATTAATAACAACTTTTATAGCAACCTTTTTTTTACACTCTTTATCTATACACCCCATATAAACTTGACCAAACGTACCTTGACCAATTCTTACAGTACCTAATGATGTACTTACAGAATTTTCTATAGAAAGTGAAACAGGTTTATTAGATGGTAAATGTAAAAATTTTTCTGGGTGACATCCCACCCCCTTCATACTTTTGATTAGATTTTTACCTATATTATTTTTACGTGATGTAGTATTATTTTTATTTTTTGCGATATTGGATAAAATTTTTAAATTTTTTAAATGACGTTCTCTTTCCATATTGGTCTAATGTATAATAATATTTTATTCGTCGATGAGATCATCCATGATATCATCGAATGTTTCATCCTGTTCCTTATCCAAACCCTGAAAGGCAAACGATGGTAATTTGGTAGATTCACCACACAGTACTTGTGACAGGCGAACACTTACACCAAATTTATTATCAATGAACCAAATTTGATTGATCTCGGCGATACACATACACCTCTGTCCCTTCTCAATTTGATCAACTTGTATTAATTCCCTACCAGAACTATACGCCTCGGGGATAAAATCACCCGTTTGGTTCGTTTGAACTTTTAATTTTAATGTATTAGGATACCCTTCCTTTCCCTGACGAACGAGTGGTTTATATAAAGCTTCACGGATAACATTAATATCGTAAGATTTACCTAACCATTCCTTCGAATTTTCAGTTACTGTGTTAAGGATAATTTCATCCAACTCTGTAAACTTAGACGAGAGCATCATCGCGTCTTCATTGTCAGTATCAAAAGATAAATCGAGAGAATATGAAGTTTTATTTGTAGCTTCGTCAGTAAAAGCACTTAGGCCAAAAGGAGATCTCATAAAAGGGAGTTGTAAGTAGAGTTTCTTTTTGTTGTCTTTACTTAACATCACAGACTTGCCACCATTTTTATTTTTCTTCAGCTGACTGAAAGTAACGGTAGACGGTTCGAAATTGTTGGAAACTTGAATGTTATTAGACATTGTATTTATTGTATACTATATATATCTTGTAACTTTAAGTTAGTTTTTTTCTAAGCGTATATTAATAAAACACTATGGGTCACTGCTCAGGTCAAAAAAAAAGTTTATTATTTTCGGATTGTGGTTGTGGATGTAAAGGTAAAGTCCAAGAAAAGAAATTTTTAATTTCATTAATGTCAGCATTGTTATTTTTCGTAATTGCTAATCCAGATACGTTTCGCGTTATGAGAAAAATATTTGGTTCGTGGGTATCCACACCAACCGGTTGTCCTTCGACAAAAGGTCTTGCACTTCATTCTCTGGTTTTTCTATTGATTTCTTGGTTGATGATGAATGTTAAAAAAGAGGCGTTTGAAATTGAAGGTAAAGTTACTGAGAAGGTTAAATCTGAAGTTAAAGCCGAATTAAAGGAAGAGGTCAAAGCCGAAGTCAAAGCCGAAGTCAAAGCCGAGGTTGAACAGTCTATGAAAGCTCCACCAGCTATGGTTAACATGCCAGAACCCTTACCAGGTATCTCAGAAGAACAATTCGCAATGATCGATACAGGCTTGAATTTGGGATCGTTAGATACAACTAATACTATGGTATTACCAGAACCAGCTGAATATAAAAGTGGTAATGGGAAATCCGTGATGTGCTCGTGTGAGGACGGAAAAAAAGTTGTTATTAGCAATTAGAATTCTTCATTGAATTCAATTGAAGTTGAATCTTCATCCAATTTACCATAATCACCAACTCGCTTCTCGAAAAAATTAGTTTTTCCATCGAGTGATATATTCTCCATAAAATCAAAGGGATTTTTTGTACCCCAAATTTTATCGTGACCACTCTGTTTTAGCAACCTATCCGCAACATATTCTATATATTCCGACATTTTTTCTGAATTCATACCTATCAAACTACATGGTAATGCATCAGTAATAAATTCCTTTTCAATTGAAACTGCGTCTTTAACAATTTCTTCAACAACAACTTTACTTAATTTATGTTTTAACATTTTAAATAATTCTATTGCGAATTCTAAATGTAAACCTTCATCCCTACTTATAAGTTCATTACTGAAACATAAACCAGGAAGTAATCCTCTTTTCTTCAACCAAAAAATAGCACAGAAACTCCCCGAAAAGAATATACCTTCGACACAGGCAAACGCTAACAAACGCTCACCGAATGGACGTTCACGATCGAACCATTTCATGGCCCATTTTGCTTTATTTTCTATACATGGTATTGTCTGTATAGCTTCAAATAATTGTTTTTTTTCAGTTGGATTTTTTATATATTTATCAATAAGTTTGCTATATGTTTCTCCATGAACCATTTCATTATGTTCTTGGTAAGCGTAAAAGGAACGTGCCTCTGTATATTGAACTTCACTCGCAAAGTTATTATTTAGGTTTTCGAACACTATACCATCGGATCCTGCAAAAAAAGCAAGTATATATTTAATAAAATGTTGTTCATTTTCACTTAAACTCACCCAATCGTCCATATCTTTTGAAAAATCAATCTCTTCAGCTGTCCAGTTGGACATTTGTGCCTTTTTGTACATCGTCCAAAGATTCTCATGTTCGATAGGGAAAACAGTAAATCTATCTAAAGTTGGTAATAACATTGGTTCACTACTTTCTAAATAGTCTTGGAAGTCAAAATAAGTTCCGATTAATTTATCATTTAATAAAATTTGTGGGTATACCGATGCCTTATCACCACATCGTTTTTTTAGTTCATCTTTATCGACCATAACCTTTTTATTTTCTAAATTATATTCCTTACATAAATCAACCGCCATATCACAGTATTGACAACCTTCTTTAGATAAAATTTGGACTCCCATGTGTGCTAATATCTGTAAATATTTTTGTCTGAAAACTTTAATAATGATTAATTTTTATGAAATACAGCCTGGAGATTTAGTTCGGGTTCTTGTTAATATAGAGGATGATATAGAAGATGAACTGTACGCCAAAGTAAAGGAAAGTAACGAAGACTACCTTGTTGTTTCGTATTATTCCGAAACATCCCTAACGTATAAATGTGCACGTTTATATAATTTAGATGAAACTAAAGATGAACTCGTTCAAGAAATGAGCCTTTCTGAACATCACCAGTCTCCAGACTATTTCAAAAACGTTAAGGATAACTTATACGCAATGATAGATGACATAGATTCAGATGAAGACAGTGAAATAGTAGATGAATCTGATGATGACGGGAGTGATCTTGAGGACTTTATTGTCCCAGACGACGAAGTTGATGGGTTGATTATACCACCACCAAACAATACTACCATTGATAGAGAATGGAACGATTGGGAACCTCGAAGCCCGGGTTCTATGCGTTTCAAAGAAACAGTAAATATTCTAGAAACATACGTAAAAATACAAGCGGATGAATTGAATTTTTAAAACCTAAGTGCGAAAATCATTGTTTTAAAATCTAAGTACGTAAAATATAATGGATGAAGCTACTATATGGTCTATCGTAGATAGACTACAAAAAAAACCAACAATAAAAAAGCTGATCAATAATCATATATGTAACGAATGTCAAAGTACTAAAGTAATTTCAAAAGAAGGTTTACCTACATGTTCAAATTGTGGTTTAGTTGATAATATTTTTATAGACGAGAACCCTGAATGGACAAGTGGTATATCAGAAGATGGTAAAGTAAACGACCCTTCTCGGTGCGGTAATCCAAATTCAAACCCTGAATTGTTTTCACAAGCTTGGGGTAAGGGTACTATAATTTCGACACAAAAAAACGGAACCTATCAGAATAAGAGAATGGCTAAAATAAATTTTCATCAATCAATGAACCATAGAGATAGATCTCTCTATCACGCATACAAAGATATTGAAGAAGCGTGTTATTTACTTCCCGATACTGTTTTAAAAGATGCTAAAATGATGTATAAAAAATTCAACGAAAAAAAATTAACTAGAGGTGCTGTTAGGTTAGGTATAAAAGGAAACTGTGTTTTATACGCTTGTAAAATGTCTAATGTATCTCGATCTACTAAAGAAATATCCGATATGTTTTGTATACAACCAAAAGATATAAGTAGAACTTCTCAATTATTTAGAGAAACATTACTTGGTAATGTTACAAAAAATTACACAACGCTACCTAACGACGTTATGCAAAGACTACTTAATTCATTCGAAATTACACGGGAAGAAAGATTGAAATGTAATAGAATGTCAATTAAACTCGAGAACTGTTCAGAGTTAATGAGTAAAACACCAAACAGTGTAGCTTCGGTTATAATATACATTGTATTGAAAAATAACATTAATAAAAATATTATATGTGAAAAATGTTCGGTATCTATACCAACTATTAATAAAATTGAAAGTATAATAAAAAAATACTTAGAGGATAAAGAAGATTAGAATATATTACAATGTCTGAAACTAAACCAATTCGCGTTTTTATATCCACACCTTGTTATGGCGGTTTGTGTTTAGAAAAGTATATGATTGGTATAATAAAACTCCAACTTGAATTTATACGCGAGGGTATACAGATGGTATTAGATACGACTGAAAACGAAAGCCTTGTACATCGAGCCCGAAATGTTGCAATTGGTAGATTCATGCAGAAATCAGATTGTGATTATTTCATGTTTATAGATGCTGATGTGGATTTTGATCCCAAATCCGTTATCAGATTAGTTCGTTCTGGACACGAAGTTTCAGTTGCTATTTATCCCAAAAAAGTTGTTATGTGGGATCAAGCAAAAAAGGCTCTCGAACAAGGTGATAAACGTGATTTATCAATGCTTTCATCGAGTCTAGTTGCTAATGTCGGGGCCACTCACAGAAATGTAGAAAATGGATTTGTTGAAGTATTAGATGGTCCAACGGGGTTCATGTTAATTAGTCGTAAGGCTTTGGAAAAGATGCACGAACATTATAAAGATTTAAATTGTAAAAATGATCACCAAAACAGGGATTTCGATGATTATTGTGCTATTTTTGATTGTATGATTGACCCGGGTAATAAAAGATATCTTTCAGAAGATTATGCTTTTTGTAGACGATGGCAACAAATTGGTGGTAAAATATACGCAGATTGTCAAACAACACTAGGACACGTAGGTAATTTACCATTTCAGGGGTGTTTAGAAGAAAGGCTTAAGGTTTAGGTTGTATTATAAAAATAATATGAAGTTTGCTACTATAATAGTTACTAGAAGTAAATCATGTCACGTAAAAACCCTACACAGTATTCTCAGATTTAATTTACTATGTTTACAAAAAGGTGGTATTGAAAATGAGGTTACATTTGTTAACGACGACCCTTTCGATAAAGCGGATACAATTCATAAATATATCAAGACACATGATAGACTACTTTTTATAGATTTTGGTATACAAATTGACGATTCAAGTTTGGAGACGTGTTTTGACAAACATGAAGGCGTTGGTTGTTTGGTGTTTCCAGGTGTTCTCGAAGGTATAGATTGGGGTATGTTTAAGGCTAAAGTAAATGACAAATGTAAAGAACCTGTTGAACAAATTGGTTTACATTTTGATACAGAAGTTACAAACAGGGTTATTGGTGATTACTATAACGTGAAAGAAACAAGTTCTAAATGTTGGTTACTCATGTCAAAAAATGTATCAAAACACATAAAAGATAAAAAAAATAATTCTTATAAAATATTTCCAAAAATGGAAATAATGTTTCGTAAATTTAAAGAGTCTGGTGTCAAAATTCTAGCGTATCCAAAATCTAAGTTAATCATGACATATAATCATGAGTGTATAAGTAATCTCTTAAACGCCGCCGGTGTTAAAAGTAATTAAAGATTAAATTTAAAATATAAAACATGATGAACCGTGTGTTTGTAAAAAAAGACGACCCTCTTTACAAATATACGATAAACTTTATGGAAGAATCATGGGGTACAAGGGGTAAGGGTATATTTCCCGGTTGTCAACCTATTTCCATAGAACGAAAACATTTCAGTATTTTAGAAAAGAATGATTATGTTGTATGTGAAAAAACTGATGGTACGCGATACATGATGATTGCTATGCAATTTTGTAGTCAAAGAGTTTGTGTATTTATAAACCGGGCACTAGAAATGTTTACGGTACCGTTAAACTTTAGAATGAATGTTTTCAAAGGTACCATACTCGAGGGCGAGTTATACGAAAATACTTTCATGATTTATGATTGTTTGATGAATTGTGGAGAAGTTGTCGGTTATAAAAATTTATTTGATCGTTTAGAAAATTGTGAAAAAGTTGTGAAAAAGTCAATGATTCTAAGTACTGATCCCGTTATTTTACGTGTAAAGAATTTTTTTTTACACAGTGATTTTGAACAATTTATGGATAACTATCTCCCAAAAATACAACAAGAAGTTGATGGTTTAATATTTACACCGGTTAATACACCTATAAAAATAGGTACACATGAAACAATGTTTAAATGGAAACCACGAAATAAAAATACAATTGACTTCCTTGTTAAAAAGGAAAAGACTGTAGAAACAGCTGGGTGTGTACCGGGTGCATTTGTATATAAATTATATATCCAAGATAAAGGTAAACATATATTTGAATCTTCTATACCAATAGATCGTATAAAAGATTATAAATGGTTGAAAAACGGCGATATTGTTGAATGTATGTACGTAACTTGGGAAGATGGGCCACTTTGGTGGAAACCTTTAAAAAAAAGAACTGATAAAACGTTTCCGAACAGTAGAAGAACGTTTTATAGAACACTGGTAAATATTAAAGAAAATATTATGATGAAGGAGTTTTTAGATTGTAGACCAATATAAAATGATTATCTTCTTTAGGTAAATCGTTTAATTTACCTAAATTGTCGTCATCTTGAATAAACCAATTTTCACCCATTTTTATAGTAGACATGTAATGACCACCACACTGAATACCTTTATGAATTATTGTAGATTGTAACTCGTATATATTATTTCCAATATTTAGATTTTTTTCTATTTTTACAAAACTTTTTTTATCAAATGATACAATAAATATATTTGGATATTTAGAAAAAATATTTCTTGTTGTAGCCACGTTATGTTTTTTACCATCGTTGTCTACGTAATCTTCTATTGTATTCCACCCGTTACTCTCTTTTATCATTGTATTTATATCCTTAATATCTCTTGACATGTTTAGTATGTGAATACAAAAAGGTATTTTAACGGTATTTTTACCAACGGGTGATATAGTTATTTGATTTGTTTCACCGTATATAACTTCTTTTATATACGGATATGAACGTTCAAGAATATCTATTATACAAAATAAAGCATCCTGTGCATCGTGTGGATTTCCGATGTTAAATCTAGGAAATAATTTTACAAATTCGTTTAATACAGGTCCCAATGTAAAAACTTTAGTCTCTTGTGTTGTACAGTATAAATGAGTTAAATTTTCATACGCTTTTGTAAAATTACAATCACCTTTATATTTATTATTCAATACATGAGATGATATCTCTTTCATATTCAATAAAATCTGCACAGCTGAGTTGAAGTAACATGTATTTCCTAAATTTGTAAACCCATGCATCTAAAAAAAGGAGATAAAAAAGACTTAAGAAGAAGACGCGTTATTAAAAATGTAAACAAAATGGACGTACATAAAATATGCGACGCTATAAAACCTATAGTTGATAAATATAAAGATCAGGAAAACATTGAAATGGAATTTCGTTTGGGACGATTTAATGGATTATTTTTTGATACTAACGTAGGCTCGAATACATATGTTGATATTATAAAGGGGTTTGGTGAATATTCCGGATGGGAAAGAATTGTAGAGACTAAATCTGAAGTATATTCCCGAGAAGACAATAATACAAGATTAACTATAGACACTGTAACTGGTGAAGAAACGTTTATTAAAAAAGAAAGACTTGAAAATATTGATTTTAAACAGTTACAAGGCTCACCGTTTGATATCCGTTTCAGTGTTTCTAGGGAAACACCTATCGAAGAAGATGATAATAATGATAATATTTGGGATAGAAAAATTGTAAAAGAACGCAATTCTTATATCAGGAAAAATTTATCTATAGATAGGACAGTGAGTGCAGGTGGTAATAGAGACAAGGATTCAGAAGATTCAACTATATATCAACTAGAACTTGAAATTGTCGATCCTAAAAAACTCACAGATATCGATACTTTATTTAACATTTGTTATAAAATAAAAGATATTTTTAATATGTTGAATAGTAATAAAACATGTTAGTGTGGGTATTGATTATATGTGTAATAATAATGATGTTTCACGATCCCGATAAACCGGAACATATACACGTATTAGGATATTCACCAAAATACTTTTATGTTTCAAACGGTGAATCGAATAAAATGTTTGAAAAATTGAAAACGAATGGTATAATGGATGAGTCTTTGAAATACTTTATAATGAAAGAAGATAAACTATTAGAATTAGAAGTAAAATCCGTGTGTTCACAAGTATCTAACAAATTAGATGCCTTTTCAATATCGGATCAAATAAAAAATCATTTTCTTGGGTATGATTTTTCATATCATGCGAAACACCTTAAACAAATATCCGAACCAGAAAAACTCATAAACCGAAATGTAAAATGTTCATAAAATAAAACATAATTCGTCTATGTTTAGCAGATTCAATTTTTTGAAAATTGTCATAAATATACATTATTAAACCTTTTTCATGAAAATCTCTAGTTGTTTCCATATAAATTTCTGGGAATTCTGTATCAATAAAATCTTCATCACATAGATAATATTCTTTTTCTAAATTAGACATAATTTTTCCATTTTCATTAACATTTCTATAAATGTTAATGTAATCTATTATAGTATAGTTTATCCCTTCTATAATAGACGAAATTATATAAGTATCCCATCTTTTATTATCGTCTACACATACATTATTTAAATGAATATGATTATTTAATAAAACACGAGGGTTTTCCATTTATATTTAATTATTACCTTTTATTCTTTAATGCTTTACTTTCGAAATTTTTATACATTTCATTAAGTAATTGACTATTTGATTTACGTTTTGAGTTTGAGTTCGAGTTCGAGTTCGAGTTCGAGTTCGAGTTCGAGTTTGAGTTTGAGTTCGAGTTAGGTTTAGAAATTGGACGTCTAATTATTTTATTAACAACTTTTTGTTTTGGTTTTCGTACAACTTTAGGTTTTGGTGGTATAACTCTTTTCTTGTTTAACGGGAGTGGTTTTTGTTGTGATAATTCTCTCGTCATTTTAATGTAATTAATAACTCTATTACTATTTACTGCCGGTGTTTTAGGAAAAGACATGATAAATCTAACGACTTTATTTACCACATTTTTACCAAATTTACCATAAACTTTATTAGCTTCCTTTTCGATCAACAATTCTTTTAATTCCTCTTTTTTATTCATTTTAAACCTGTATACCATATCTTTCTTAATTTTATCCGCCTCTCGCTTCTTCAATACTCCATTTTTCTTAGTTACTAATCGTTTATTTATTTCCATTCTATTTAATTCAGATTTAACGTCTCTTACATTTTTATTAATATTCATAACATTACCGTATTTTTTCATCCAAGTTTTACCGTAAAGTTTAATGATATCATTTTTTATACCTTTATCATCAAGTTTACGTTTTATATTAGTAGGTTTCCTTTTTTCTTTTTTCTGAGAATTTAACAAAACTTTTTCCATTTCATTTGCGAGTGAATTCGGTGTATTCGGTGTATTTGGTTTTTGGAGTTTTTGGCATAATATTTTTACCGTATCTGAATCATTTACTGGTATACCTTTAGATATTGCAAGCGATACGAGTTGTTCCTTTTTCATATCCTTACACATTTTACTATCTATTTTAAAATTAGAGTTACCTTTTTCAATTTTATCAAGTGCCTTACATATAGTATCCTTTTTATTCTTATTCTTGATACCAACAACACCCAACTTCTTAGCAACTTCAAGTAATACTGGTTTGGTAAGTCTTTCACATTTCAATCCTCCTATTTTCATTATACCCTCTTTATCATACGTAATTTTCATATTCTTTGTTCTTTTGACAGATTGTTTCTTTGCAACGGGTTTCCTTTTTGGTTTTTTGAAACAACAATCATACCCTTGTGGATTTTTTTTAGTTTCAAACCCTTCTTTACACGGTGGTCTTCTAGGTTTTGGACATGTCGATGCTCTCAGTTTATCAGAAACAATCGAAATTTTATTCGCGTTTACATTTTTATTAACTAAACCTAAAGTATATCCATTTTCATGTAATTTCTTAACCAATTCTACACCAATGTTATATGCAATCTCAATTTCATCCGGATTATCTTCACCTTGTATTTGAACAACACCTGATCCCGATTTAGTTGTTTTTGTAGAAAATATGAATGCACGATCTTTATATTTTATATAAAGAAAGGGTGCCTGTTCCGGTTCATATTGAAGGAACGATACGCCCCAAGTACGTAACTTAACAAATTCCCGTGTCATTTTTGATAATTCAAAATTCGCATTCGTATAAAATTGACCCCCTATATTATTGTAAGATATATCATTATATAAAAACCCCTGTTTTTGTGTATACGTATCTATTATATATTTACGAAGAGATTCAGGTTGTCTTTTAAGGTTTTTTGATCCTAAAAACCCACCCGATAACCTAATTTTACCAGTTTTATAAATATTAAAACTAAAATTCTTTTTTTCTATACCATTTGTCATATACCCGGTAAACTGCGCGGAAGAAAAATCTAAATTCAAATCCCCTTTTAATCCAAAATCTTTTGTGTGAATAACACCAGTTTGAAATCTTCCGTAAATACCTTTTATTTCGTTTACGTCTATGGTTATACCACCTGATATGGATGCATGACCCTTAGGTTTCTGTTTAAGTATATATTTGATATCAACGCGTTTGTCACCGTTGGTTTCGGGTTTGAAAAGCTTATTTATTAAGGCATTATACATACCTGGTCTAAATTTACCCAACCGAAGTTCGTTAAACATTGGTACGTTTTCTCGTGTATTATTACTCACACTTGGAATGGTATCCGAACTCTGAACCTGTACGTTAGAATTTTTGACGAATTGACGAGGGTCCATACTTACACTACTCTGAGATTTTTAATCATTATCTATAACTGGTTACATCATACCCCTTTGTATTTTCTTTAGCAACCAGACTTATACCGTATAAAACTTTTCTACCTTTATAATTATCAGGTTCACTTAACCTTTCTGGGTTCGTGATGATCCAATAATCATTGACTTCATTCTGTATTTTAATACCACGCGTACTGAACGATCCGTTATAGAAGTCATTATTGAAAGTTGGTCGAGCAATTTTCTTATCACCGCAAAAATTTAAGAACATTTCTTCGAATAAGTCAATTGGAAATTTAAATTTTTCACCCAATTTGATTTCATAATTTTTATACATTTCTAGTTGTAAATACCTTTCCAATGGGTTTGTAGCTGAAGCAATTTGTTCCCGAATTTTAAAGAAATATTTAGGAAGTACGCTCCAAATATCCCTGTTTTGATATTTTTGAGCATACTCTAGATACCCACGAAGACATTTTTCAATTATAATTGGTATTTCAGATTCGAGTTTTGTATCGAGCATTGGGTCCGTATCTGTATCGGTAACTTGTTTCCCAAAATGAAACGTGACCATACGTCGCAAAATACTACCCGATTTATCTTTATATTGCGGAACTTCATTACCTCCGAGAATACCCGGTACCTTCCATATCAAGGTCTTAGCTGTTTCACATTTTACAGCGAGTGAAACTTCTTCACCAGAAACTATAGATTGAAATTCAGCCTGTTCGAGTTGGAAATCACCTTTAATTTCTGGCGCAACGAACATTAACGCGTTATGAATAGACGATAATCCAAATTTCCTCTCTATATTATTCGCTATCGTTTTGACATCAGCCGTTTCATAAAATTTACAGAAAACTTTTGTGATCAAAGTTGATTTACCCGAGCGTGCAATCCCTTTTAAAAAGGGTATAATTTGCCATTTATCTAATTCATTAAGTTCAAAACATAACCGACCTCCTAAAACGTACATCCATTTAATCACATCATCACTAAATTCTTGATACCTGAGAACACTTTCGAAATGAGGTGTTGGTATATCTGACCAGTCTTCTATCATGTTATGATCTTCAAAATCAAGATCAAAATATTTACAACTTACGATAGTTGGATCAAGATTTTTATATTCTTTTGATTGATACGGGTAAAATACCGTATGATACAAACCTGTTTTATCAGACCACTTCGAACCTATAAAAATACCGTTTTTAAACGACCAAACCCTTCTATTCTTTACAATTTCTGGAAATTGTATATCTGCACAGTCTGTTAAATGCTTTATGACTTGAGAAAACATAGCTGTCCCATTTGATGATGTTAAATCCTTCCACAGTTCATACCACGTTTCTTTATTAGCGATTCGGTGAACATAATCTTTTATGGGCTCATCCTGTTTCCAAGCACGTGTCTTATGTCCTTCAACAGTTATAATCTCTTTACACGTATACCCTCGGTAACGTTTCGTGTCATTTTTATGAAGAGAATCGAAAATTGCCATTATACACTTCTGGAATACGTTAAGTTCTTCAAAATCTGGCATGGAACATCTAAATAACGATGGATTTGTTGTAACTTCCAAAGGAACTTGTGTTGGGTTATTTTTACGGTCGTAAATACGATTAGTACTAAGAACAATGTTCCACGAATCACAGAGTTGGTCGGTCAGTCTCCTGATTCTAAACCCTAGATCTAAATCATCGTCACTTCCCATATCACTTGAAAGTATCTCGAGTATTTTTGCACGGTTAAAATATTTACTGTTTCGATCTAATAAATGTCTATATACTTTTTCCTTAACTCTCATATCTACATATTTAGGTCTATTCGTTGTAATATCTAATTCTTCAGGTGAAAAGAATATTTTATAGGCGAGTTCTACTGGATTTAAATTAACAAGTTCTGTATTATTTCTATCCGGTAGTAACCCAACCTTTTTCTCTTCGTACTTTATTGCCCCTAATAATTCTTCTGGATTAAGATCGTCAGTGCGATTTGCCATATCGTGATAAAAGGCTTCTTCGCGGTCTGCATCCGGAGTAATGAATAAGGTATTTGGATCCATTTCTTGTATTATAATTAATACACGCTAATTTTTTATACTCTTTTTTGGAGTTGAGCTAACATTTTTATCATTATCTTGTTCTGAACTTCAAGTTGTCTCGATATGTTTACCAGGGCTGAGCATACAGTTTCACCTTCCTCATTTGTTAGTACGGAACCTAAAAGAGCACCCATATTATCCAGACCAAAGGTTTCATCTTCCATATACTCATCATCAAAATCGTCATTTTCTAATTCATCTGGGTTTAAAAGATATTTTTCTGCAATTGTAGACTGATCATCTGAGATACTAGAAATTGTTTCGGAATCACCATCCCCATTATTTGATTCATTTTCGGATTCAATTTCGATATATTCTTCATCTACGGATTCAAGTTTTGGTACGTCGTCGTTTGACATTTATATGTACCAGGAAAAATCAAATCGTGTTTTTTCGCGAAATCGTCCAAAATAAAAATCTCATGTTATAGTACAAACAAATAAAATGGCCGGTGGTCTCATGCAATTAGTCGCCTACGGCGCACAAGATGTCTACTTGACTGGTAACCCAAAAGTCACTTTCTTCCAGGCGGTTTACAAACGCCACACAAACTTCGCGATGGAAACTATCGAACAAACTGTCAACGGTACTGCCGCGAACTCGGGTCGCGTTTCCGTGACTGTCGCCAGAAACGGTGATTTGATCGGTGACATGTACATCGAATTATTGAACACTGCTACAAAGCTCAGTTCCGTTGAATCTGACGGTGCCGCCACCGGCACCGCGTTTGCCGGGTGGGTCGCCGAGCGTGCGATCAAGTCCGCTGAATTGTCCATCGGTGGTCAAAGAATCGACAAACACTACCAAAGATGGTGGAGATTGTACTCCGAGTTGTACTTGGATGACGCCAAGAGAACCAACTGGGGTAAGATGACGTCCTCGTCTGTCGCTTCCGCGGGTACCGTCTACTTGCCACTCGTCTTCTTCTTCAACCGTAACCCAGGATTGGCCTTGCCATTGATTGCCTTGCAATACCACGAAGTCAGAATTGACTTTGACTTGGCGTCCAACTTTGACAAGTACTTGAACACTTCCACTTTCAAAGTGTGGGGTAACTACGTGTACCTTGACACTGAAGAGCGTAGACGATTCGCGCAAAAGGGTCACGAATACTTGATCGAACAAGTCCAACACACTGGTACCGACACGGTCACCAAGAACGCGACCAAGCAAGTCAGATTGTCCTACAACCACCCAGTCAAGGAATTGGTCTGGTGTGTTGCGGATGCGGCGTCCGACGATGCCCAAGGTATGTACGATTTGACCAGTGCATGCACACAAGCGTCTATTGATTTCGTGACTGTGCCAAACGCGCAGTCGAACACGTACATCTCTGCGAACCAAATGGGTTGCCCAGCCTTGGACGTTTTGTCGTCTGGCTCTAAGGTGTTCACTGAACAAGCCCTCGGTAACTTGGACACGTTCAAATTGGTTCTCAACGGCCAAGACAGATTCAAGGAACAACAAGGTAGATACTTCAACCAAGTTCAACCATTCCAACATCACTCCGGCAACCCATACGCGGGTGTCTACTCGTACTCGTTTGCGCTTAAGCCAGAAGAGCATCAACCAACTGGTACATGTAACTTCTCCAGAATTGATAACGCGCAAGTCGCCATCAAGTGTGCCGACGTCGGTACTACCAACAAGAACCTCGACATGTTCGCGGTTAACTACAACGTTCTCCGTGTCCAATCGGGTATGGGTGGCCTCGCCTTCTCCAACTAAGCGTGTATTAAACGTTTACTAGCAAATAAATAAAATTTAAAAAATATATACAAATAAAATTTAGATTTTAAAATTTAGAACAAATTTTAAAGTTTAACCTTAAAATACTTCTGTATTTTTTCGAGTATGTACCAGTTCGGATCAAGTTTACCCGTTTCGATCATGTTTATAGTATCTAAAGTTTCGCCTATTCTGTGTGCAAGCTCAACTTGTGCGTGACTTCTTTGTATACGTAAAAGTTGTATTCGTTTACCTATTGGTTCTGACATATTAATAGTGATTAGAGTTTAACGCCCAAAACACGACGCAGTTTTTGTATTATTTTAGGGTCCGGTATCGATTTACCCAATTCATACGACGAAATTATGTCTGAAGATACGTGTATGAGATTAGCAAGATCTTTTTGTGTATACTGTTTTGCGACACGTGCCCGTTGGATTGTTAACCCCGTTTCTTTACTGACCTTTTTGTGCGTCCCTAACTCAGTTTCATCAAGTTTCTGTTCCGGTGATTTACCCGAATATTGACTCCGTTTAGGTAATTTGATCTCTTGACCCATAAACTTGACGTATTTTTCCTTTTCTTTTTCTTTAGTAACACTTTTACCATGTATGGTAACTTCATCCCAATCTTGGTGGAACATGTTTTATATTATAAATACTTAAAATTTTAAGTCTTTTTTTTGTATAAATGAAAAGTGCTTATATATTCTTAATAATTTTTGGAACTGTGGGTGGTTCATGTGTATTGTTTAATCCGGTGGTTAAATGTTATTATTACTGGTTCCCATATAAACGAGAACACGTTGTTGAAATATAAAGTTTAAACCTATGTATATAATAAATGATTGAAGCGTACACGGATGGAAGTTGTTTGGGTAATCCCGGACCCGGTGGATGGGCGTATCTTATAAACACGGACCCTAAAATTGAAGATAAAGGTGGTAAAGAGATATCTACGAATAACGTTATGGAAATGACTGCAATAATAAAAGTTCTAGAAAAGTTTATAGAATTGGGACACACGACCGTTCGTATTTTTACTGATAGTAATTATGTACGCTTGGGTCTAACGGAATGGTCTAAAAATTGGGAACGTAACGGTTGGAAAACATCAAAAGGTGGTGACGTAAAAAATAAAGATGAATGGGTAAAAATGGTCGAGTTAATGCGTGAATTTGATATAGTCGATATTAAATGGGTTAAGGCACATAACGGAAACGTAAACAACGAGCGTGTTGATACACAGGCACGCGAATATGCTTATTTATTTTCTAAGAAAGAGTAATGGGAGAAGACACTATACCAGAACAACATCATTGGTGTCCAAAACAAGAAAAGCTCCTAATCCGGTGGGCCGAGAAGGCTGCCGGGTATCGATGGCTACACAACCACGCGCGTATGTTTTATAAGAAACAAAACGATTGGTTATCGTACCCGTGTATAATCATATCAAGTATTACAGGTGTTGGTGGTTTTGCGGTTTTAAGTCCTAATGATCAAAACATATCGACCGAACAAAAACAAAAAATTGTTATTTTTCAATACTTTTTCGCGTTTTTGAACGTGGTCGCGGGTATACTTACATCTATTTCCAAGTTTAACAATTCTTCACGTATGATGGAATCACACTCGGTCATGTGTGTACAATACTCAAAATTTTATAGGAACATTGATATGGAATTATCACTCGAAACGAAATATCGTGAAGACGTTTTAGATTTTGTAAATAAAGTGCGTCTAGAATACGATAGATTACTTGACGATGCACCCGATATACCTTCACATACAATAGAGGCGTTTAACGAAACGTTCCCCGATAAAGAAAATAAACCTGACGTGTGTAACGGGTTGAGTATAATTTCAAATAATGCTCTAATACAAGACGATTCGCGTGTATCAAAAGCTATAAAAAAATGGATGACGCGTCCAAAAACACCAGATAACAAATTACCAACACCGAGACACTCACTAGATTTAGAGTCTCACCCTTCGTGTGGGGTATAAAGTTTAAACTATATAGTATAGTACACCACAAATGATTGAATACAAAGAGTACGTTTTGCGATTAATAAAAGTAGTATTTGGCTTAAAGTTTATGGTTGATGTATAGATATGATCCTATAGCTCAGTTGGTTAGAGCGCGGTGCTTATACACTACTAGGTATACCTAAGTGACTTTATCGTCACAAACGCAACGCCGAGGTCGCGGGTTCGACCCCCGCTGGGATCACGCCTACTTTTTAACGTGTTAAAGATATACCACGTTAAAAAGTAAATGATTAGAGTTTCTTCAATTCCTCCAAGTCCCGAAAACAAACGTAACCAAATACGTAAGAACATTCTTGAAAATACGTATAGTAAAAAAATAAATATTGCGTTTCAAACGTTCGAGAACCCACGCCTCCAGTTTAGGTTCGCGGAAGCACTCGACGAGGCCGATGAAAAGTGTTACGTTTCGGGAACATCAGAAGAGTGTTTTGCGGCATGGCAAGAAGTTGATGAATTGGAAGATTCAATGATGCGTCTCGGCGTAGAAGTATTTCAAAACTATAGTATGCGGTACGGATCTCTCCTTCGACGAACATTCAAACTTAGATGGAATGTTCGTAACGTCGAGGACCATCACGTCATACCAAAAGAGTTCAAGAGTCACCCAATTATTGAAAAGCTAAACTATGATATCCACGCGAGTCAGAATATAATCATGATGCCGCGTGAAATTGGTAATTTGCGTGAGAATAGACTTACACACCGAGGTAATCATAAAAAGTATAACGAATATGTCGGTAACGTTCTCAATTCGATGGAAAATACCGATATATCCGAACCAGAATTTAAAAAGTTTGTTGATTTTTTAAAAGATGGATGTCGGTTTCGCCCACAAGATATACCATGGTAGGTAGGTAAGATTAGCTTAAAGAATACATGCATCATATATACGGGGAGCTATTGTCATATAGTGGTTAGTATCTTGGACTTTGAATCCAATCACCTAGGTTCAAATCCTAGCAGTAGCTGATAACGATGCCGTGGCCGAGTGGTCTAAGGCGCCAGATTAAGGCTCTGGTTCGAAAGAGCGCAGGTTCAAATCCTGCCGGCATCACCGTGCGATAGCTCAGTTGGTAGAGCATTGGATTGT